>RCUH01000226.1_pt1 | contig 70985 bp, 54 predicted proteins | sample 2166191 | NCBI WGS metagenome assembly RCUH01 (sample SAMN09932848, study PRJNA488358) | compost metagenome | feature: garden; material: soil; isolation source: compost soil in an enriched community after 214 h of incubation | place: Germany: Experimental Botanical Garden Goettingen | collected... | reverse complement strand
GATGAAATTGAGCAGACCCATAGTGTTTCCTTTATCGATGTTGCGGTGAGAAAACTAAGCGCTGTCAGGGCGCGCGGCCGTGAACATTTTTTTCACGATGTCCGCGATCGCCAAAAGATCCAGTCCCGCATTGCCTGCCGCGGCGGCGCCGATCATCGGCGCGAGCCAGTAGAACGCCAGCAGGAACGATTATGACTCGCACATTCGCCGTGCGACGAGGGGGTAACGTGTAACAGGTTGATAGCCTCTCGCCAGACTACGCAACATTGCCGGCCTCTTTGCAGGGCGTTTGTATCCGCGGGTTTAAGCCCTCTCGTGCGAGCGGCGGCATGCAAAAAGGGCCGCTGTGTCGGCGGCCCTTTTGCATGCGGTGCGACGGCGCGAAATCGCGCGTTTTGGATCGGGTTTCAGCCGCCGCCCACCGCGACCACGATTTCAACTTGATCGCCGTCCGTCAGCGCGGTTTGCGCATGCTGGCTCTTGGGCACGATTTCACCGTTGCGTTCCACGGCTACGCGCTTGCCGGCATAGCCCAATGCTTCAAGCAGTTCATTCACCGTGGTGTCCAGCGGGAACTCACGGGCGTCTCCGTTCAGCGTGATGTGCATGGCGGTCTCCTTATTGCTTTGCGTAGGCGTCGGTGGCGGCGATCAGGCGCGCCAGCGTGCCGGGTTCATCGAAGGCGTGGCCGGCGTCGGGCACCAGGTGGAATTCCGCTTCGGGCCAGGCGCGATGCAGGTCCCAGGCGGTGCGCGCCGGCGTGCAGACGTCGTAGCGGCCCTGCACGATGGTGCCGGGAATGCCACGCAGTTTGTGGGCGTCCCGGATCAGTTGGCCTTCTTCCATGAAGCCGGCGTTGAAGAAGTAGTGGTTCTCGATGCGCGCAAAGGCCAGCGCCGCGCGGTCGGCGGCGTGGCTTTGCTGATGGCGCGGGCTGGGCAGCAGCGTGATGGTGCTGTCTTCCCATTTGCTCCAGGCCTTGGCGGCGCGCAATTGCTCGGCGGGGTCATTGCCCGTCAGGCGCTTGTGATAGGCCGTGACCAGGTCGCCGCGTTCGTCAGCCGGAATGGGCGCCAGATAGTCTTCCCAGCGGTCGGGAAACAGCCACGACGCGCCTTCCTGGTAGAACCATTGGATCTCGGCGCGGCGCAGGCCGAAGATGCCGCGCAGCACCAGTTCGCTGGTGTGCGACGCGTGCGTTTCCGCATAGGCCAGCGCCAGGGTCGAGCCCCAGGATCCGCCGAACACGAGCCATTGCTCGGCGCCCATGACCTCGGCGCGCAGGCGCTCGATGTCGGCGACCAGATGCCAGGTGGTGTTGTTGTCCAGGCTGGCGTGCGGCTGCGAACGGCCGCAGCCGCGCTGGTCGAACAGCAGCACGTTGTAGCGTTGCGGATCGAACAACTGCCGATGCAGGGGCGAGCAGCCGCTGCCGGGCCCCCCATGCAGGAACACGGCGGGCTTGCCCTTGGGGTTGCCGCACATTTCCCAATAGATCTGGTGGCCGTCTCCGGTGTCCAGCATGCCATGGCGGTAGGGTTCGATCGGCGGATAGAGCATCAGGCGACTCGCTTGAAGATCAGGTCCCAGACGCCGTGGCCCAGGCGCAGGCCGCGTGTCTCGAATTTGGTCAGGGGGCGGTAATCGGGGCGGGGCGCGTAGCCGTCCGCGGTGTTCTTCAGCAGCGGTTCGCCGCCCAGCACTTCCAGCATCTGCACCGCGTAGTCTTCCCAGTCGGTGGCGCAATGGATATAGCCGCCCGGCGCGATGCGGCTGGCCAGCAGCGAGATGAAGGCCGGCTGGATCAGGCGGCGCTTGTGATGGCGCTTCTTGGGCCAGGGATCCGGAAAGTAGATGTGCACGCCGGCCAGCGAGTCGGGGGCGATCATGTCGCGCACCACTTCGACGGCGTCGTGCTGGACGATGCGCAGGTTCTGGATGCTGGAGTCTTCGATGCGGCGCAGCAGCGAGCCGACGCCCGCGTTGAAGACTTCCACGCCCAGGAAGTTGTCGTCCGGACGGGCCAGCGCGATCTTCTCGGTGGTCTCGCCCATGCCGAAACCGATCTCCAGCACCGTCGGGGCCTGCCGGCCGAAGGCGGCGGCGGGATCGAGGCGTCGTGGTGCGTAAGGGATGGACCACTGGCCCATCAGGCGTTCCAGCGCGGCCAGCTGGCCTTGGGTGATATGGCCTCGGCGATGCACGAAGCTGCGGATATGCATGGCGCCGGGGCTGTTGGGCGCGTGGGCGGTGCTGGCCAGCGCGGCCTGGGTTTCCGGGGAAACGGGGGCGGGCGCGGCGTCGGGGGCGGGCGTTGCGGAGGGGGTCACGGGCGGATTCGCGGAAGTGTCCGCGGGCTTGTTCGCGGGGTTGTTCGTATTCATAGCCCGAATTGTAGTGGCAGGCTTGCCGGCGCGGAGTCGGCCATAGGGACTAAAATAGGGACATATTTATCCCGAATGGCTCCCGCTATAGTTTCAGCCCGGCCCCTTGGCGTCGTAGACCCTTTTCATGAACTTTGCCCGCATCGATCTCGTTACGCTTGCCCTCTTTGTCGCCGTCGCGCGCCAGGGAAGCATTTCGGCCGGTGCGCGCCAATCGCACCTGGCGGTGGGCGCGGCCAGCAAGCGCATCTCGGATCTGGAGGCCGCGCTGGGTTCTCCGCTGCTATACCGCAATGCGGCCGGGATCGAACTCACCGACGCCGGCCAGGCCTGTCTGGTCCATGCGCTGCGGGTGCTGCAGGAAGTGGAGCAGATGGCGGGCGCCCTGTCGGACTTCGCGCAAGGCGTGCGCGGGCAGGTGCGCATCGCGGCCAATACCTCGTCCCTGACGCAATTCCTGCCCGAGGACCTGGCCGCCTTCATGGATGAGCATCCCGCGGTGCGCATCGACCTGGAAGAGCAAAACAGCATCGATATCGTCACGGCGGTGCTGGAAAACCGCGCCGACATCGGCGTATTCGCCGACCGCACGCCCGCCGATGGCCTGTCCACCTTTCCGTACCGCCTGGACGAGCTGGTGCTGATCGTGCCGCAGCGCCATCCGCTGGCCGCCGAACCGCAGGTGGCCTTCGCGGACACGCTGGCGTACGACTACGTCGGCCTGCCGCCCGCGACGTCGCTGGCGACCCGCCTGTCCGAAGAAAGCGGCCGGATGGGGCGGGCCATGCGCCTGCGCATCCAGGTGCGCAGCTTTGACGCCATCTGCCGCATGGTGGCGGCCACCCGGGGCGTGGGCATCCTGCCGCGGATCGCGGCCGAACCGCACGCGCGCTCCATGCCCATCCGCCTGATCCCGCTGACCGACGAATGGGCCCGGCGCTGGCTGCTGCTGGGGGTGCGGGACGCCGACACCCTGACCGTGGCGGCACGCCTGCTGCTGGCGCATTTGCGCGGCGAAGGCTGAGCGCGGGTTTGCCCGGGGTTTCTCGTTCCGGGAATGCCCCTTTCCCCGATTGTCCATTCCGCTGGCCGGCGCTTTGCGCGCACACTGCCTTCCATCAATACCGATAGACGCGCCTGGGAGGCGATATGGCAGGGCAGATTCTTGCCGGCATCCGTGTGCTGGAACTGGGGCAACTCATTGCTGGACCTTTCGCCGCCAAGACCCTGGCGGACTTTGGCGCGCAGGTCATCAAGATCGAGCCGCCGGGCCAGGGCGACCCGCTGCGCAAATGGCGCCTGCTGCACGAGGGCACTTCGGTGTGGTGGGAGGCCCAGTCGCGCAACAAGCAGTCCGTCTGCGTGGACCTGCGCCAGCAGGAAGGCCAGGACATCGTGCGCTTGCTGGCCCGCGAAGCCGACGTGCTGATCGAGAACTTCCGCCCCGGCACCCTGGAAAAATGGGGCTTGTCGTGGGAAGCCCTGCATGAGCTGAATCCCCGCCTGATCATGTTGCGCATCTCGGGCTACGGCCAGACCGGTCCCAAGGCCCGCGAACCCGGCTTTGCCGCCATCGGCGAAGCCATGGCGGGCCTGCGCTACCTGAACGGCGAGCCCGGCCGCGCGCCGGTGCGGGCCGGCCTGTCGCTGGGCGACACCATCGCGGGCCTGCATGGCGCGCTGGGCGTGATGCTGGCGCTGTACCAGCGCGATGCGCGGGGGGGCGTGGGGCAGGTGATCGACACCGCGCTCTATGAAAGCCTCTTCAACCTCAGCGAAAGCCTGCTGCCCGAATACTCGGTGTTCGGCGCGGTGCGCGAGCCCGCCGGCGCCTCGCTGCCGGGCATCGCCCCGTCCAACGCCTATCCCTGCCAGGACGGCTACGTGCTCATCGCCGGTAACGGCGACGCCATCTACACGCGCCTCATGGCGCGCATCGGGCGCGACGACCTGGGTCAGGATCCCTCGCTGGCGCACAACGACGGCCGCGCCCGGCGCGTCGCCGAGATCGACGCCGCCATCGGCGGCTGGACGCTCGAGCGCCGCATCGACGACGTGCTGGCCGCGATGCTGGAGGCGGGCGTGCCCGCCGGCCGGATTTATTCGGTCGCCGATATCGCCAAGGATCCCCATTACCGCGCCCGCAACGCCATCACCTCGATCGAGTCCGCGGCAGGCGTGCAGGTGGAGATGCCCGCCGTGTTCCCTTGCCTGTCGTCCAACCCCGGGGCGGTGCGCGAGCGCGCGCCCACGCTGGGCGAGCACACCGATGCCGTACTGGCGTCGGCGGGCCTGTCCGAAGCACAACGCGCCGCGTTGCGCGCCAAGGGAGTCATCGCATGAACACCGGTCCCGCCCGCATCGAAATCAATGAAGTCGGCCCGCGCGACGGCCTGCAGATCGAAAAGACCATGGTGTCCACCGACGACAAGGTCGCCTTTGTGGACGCCTTGTCCGATTGCGGCTTTGCGCGCATCGAGGTCACCAGCTTCACGTCGCCCAAGGCCATTCCCGCGCTGGCCGATGCCGTGGAAGTCATGCGCCGCATCCGCCGCCGTCCGGGCGTGATCTATACCGCGCTGGTCCCCAACATCCGCGGGCTGGAGCGGGCGCTGGAAGCCGGCACCGACGAGATGAACCTGGTTATGTCGTGCTCGGAAACCCACAACCGGGCCAACCTGCGCATGACCCGCGACCAGTCGTACGCCGAACTGGCCCAGGTGCTGGCCGCCGCGGCCCGCGCCGGCGCGCCTTGCAACGTATCCCTGTCCACCGCCTTCGGCTGTCCGTTCGATGGCGACGTGCCCGCCGCCCAGGTCCTGGACCTGGCCGCCAGGCTGGTGGATGCGGGGGCCTCGGGCATCACGCTGTGCGACACCACCGGCATGGCGTTTCCGACGCAAGTGGCCGATCTGTGCGAACAGGCGGCAGCGCGCCTGCCGGGCGCCGCGCTGACCGTGCACCTGCACAATACGCGCGGCATGGCGCTGGCCAACGCCATCGCGGCATGGCAGACCGGCATCACCCGATTCGACGCCGCCGCCGGCGGGCTGGGCGGATGCCCTTACGCGCCCGGCGCCAGCGGCAACGTCAACACCGAAGAACTGGCGCACATGTTCGCCTGCATGGGCGTGGAGTCCGGCGTGTCGCTGGAGCCCTTGCTGGCGATCGTGCGCGGCTTGCCCGCATTGGTGCAGCGGGATCTGTCCAATGCGCTGCTCCAGGCGGGGCCGCGGCTTGCCCTGCATGCGGCGCCGGCGTGGCTGGCGGAACGGTTCCCGGACGCGGCGGCGTGACGCGGACTTCTTCAAGACCGGATTCGAATACCCGCAGTACACGCAGTACCCGCATTACCCGTAATACCCGCAACACCTGACGACCACCCACGGATAAAAATACCTAGGAGACAAACCATGGCTCTGTCCTGCCTGCCCACCGTCCTGCGCGCCAGCGTAGCCGCCGCCCTGACCATCGCCGCCGGCGCCGCCAGCGCGCAAGCCGATTTTCCCAATCGTCCCATCACGCTGATCGTGTCCGCCGCGCCCGGCGGCACCACCGACATCGCCGCCCGCCTGATCGCCCAGCCGCTGGGCACGGCGCTGGGCCAGAGCGTCGTGGTCGAGAACAAGCCGGGCGCGTCCGGCGGCATCGCCGCGCAGGCCGTCGCCCGCGCCAAGCCCGATGGCTACACGCTGCTGCTGCAGTATTCGGGCTTCCAGGTCATCACCCCGCACGTCACGCCGGCCGCCGGCTGGGACCCCATCAAGGACTTCGCGCCGGTGGCCAACGTGCTGTCGGCCCCGCAAGTGGTGGTGGTGCGTCCCGACCTGCCGATCAAGTCCCTGAAAGAACTGGTCGCCTATGCCAAGGCCAATCCGGGCAAGCTGAACTACGCCTCGTCGGGCAACGGTTCGCTGCAGCAAGTGGCCACGGAACTCCTGAACCAGATGGCCGGCACGCAGATCACCCACATCCCCTACAAGGGCACCGGCCCTGCGCTCAACGACCTGCTGGGTGGCGCCGTGGACATGACCATCACCACGCCGCCTCCGCTGCTGGGCCAGATCGCCGCCGGCAAGCTGCGCGCGCTGGCCGTCACGGGCAACACCCGCCTGCCGTCGCTGCCCGACGTCCCCACGGCCGCCGAAGCCGGCTACCCGGACCTGATCGTCTCGTCGTGGTTCGCCATGTACGCGCCCAAGGACACGCCCGCGCCCGTGGTCGACAAGATCGCCGGTGAAATCCAGAAGATCATGAAGAGCGACGCCTTCCGCCAGAAGGCCGCGGAGCAGGGCGCCGAAGCCATCTTCATGGGCCCGAAGGAACTGGGCGCCTACACCCAGACCGAGCTGGACCGCTGGGGCAAAGTGGTCAAGGCCGCCAACATCACGGCGAACTGACGTATCAGCTTGCGCAGGGTGAGGGACGGCGCCCCGGCGCCGTCCCAGCCGGAAAAAGGCGCGCTATAATCCCCGCCTCTGCCCCGGTTTCATGATCGCGGCACGACACCCGAGCGGGTGTAGTTCAATGGTAGAACGGCAGCTTCCCAAGCTTCATACGAGGGTTCGATTCCCTTCACCCGCTCCAATCACGCTTCATACCCATCGCGTCAGTTTGGGACGTGAACGCCTGTGGCACCCCCATGCTCGAGGGCAGCGGGAGTAACTCTTTTACCCTTCAAGCAGGGCGGCAGTTGCCTCTATCTGCCCATGATCGAACGCTGCTGCAAAATCGTCCAGCTCGTGTGCGCGCAGTCCGACCCCAGCACCTAAAGCGACTTGCCGCCAGTTCAATACCGCCGCATGGACTTTCGCCAAAATACGCATAGCTTGCTTCCTATCGAGACCGAAGTAGGGCGCGCGGGCTAGCAACATATTCACATCGGTTACCGGTCCGTCTTCCTCGGATAGCCAAGTCTTTGACTCTCGTTCTTTGTCCGGGAACGGGTTGATGTCGAACGCAGGCGCAAGCCGCCACAGTCCATGTTCCACATGCAGGAAGCCATGGTTCTGCAGGTGATCGTCGACGTTCGTGATCAACAAGTTGAAAACGAGGCGGCGCCAGAGTTCATGTAAATCCTGAGTCGGTGCGTGGCCGTGGGAGCGGATGGCGTCTGCAATTTCCGTGTAGCTGCGGTCTTCCTCTCGCGAGGCTTGCAACAGCGATGCGGCTGATTGATAGGGAATGCGGCCGTCGTCGCCGTCACGATCGAAACGTCGGATGACCGCCACGGGTACCTCGGCCATGGTGACGATGCGCGCAGGCGCGGAATCGATGCCCGCCAACTGTGCCAGCTTCAACGCCAGGACCTCGCCGCGCGTGACGCTGCGCGTATCGTTCAGGCTGGGAAACTTGCCGATGGCAAGCCTGCCGTCTTCGTCCACTATGGTGCATTTGGGACGCATGCCACCGAGCGATGTGCCCTTGCCTTGCAGGTAGCGGAGGTCTTCCGCTGTCTCTTGCCCGCGCTCGACGGCGCGGCTGGCTTGGTAAATATGTTCGAGTTCGATTATCGGTGGGGTAGTGCGCCGCCCCTCAGCCGCGGTTCTATGCCAGGTTCCATTCTGATCGCGCAGGCGCAATGCACCCACACGGCTGAAATCGTCCACCGCCAGTAGATAGTCCAACTCGGTCAAGGGCGGCAGTTTCGGAGCGGTGCGACGGCGCTTGGCGTGGTCGCGGGCTATGACGCGACGGCCCCAGGCGTCGGGAACCGTATCGGCAATCGCGCCGTGGAATACGGAGTCATGCGGCGAGGCAGCCTTGTGTGACTGATGCCCTGGCATGAGTTGCAGGTCTGCCGATATGTTGAACCGTTCAGGGTTGGCCAGCCAGGTCTCGTCATAGGCAAAGGCGCAGTTCTGGCGCCGGCCTTGCTGTACGTACACGAGTGAGCCTAGCGGCAGCCCAGCCTTGCCAATGCATACCTGGACCTGTTGGCGGGTCGGTGGGGCGATCGCCATTACAGAGCTCCCGAAGATCCGCCGGGCTTGCTGCGAACGCGTTTGGGCAACTGCTCGTCCATCAGCGTCAACCCGATCTCGTCGTTCGGCGTGTCCAAGAGGTGCTCGAGTGCCTGGATTTCGCCAAAGACGTGCAGGGCTCGGGCGAAGAAGTGGATGGGCACCTTGCTGTCGCCTTTCTCCATGCGGCGCACGGTAGACAGGGACGCGCCCATGCGCTCGGCAAGCGAGGCCTGCGAGATGTGTCGCCGCCTGCGAGCCAAGGAAATGTCGCTGCCGAGCTTCCGGATCGCACGATCCACGGGAAAAGGAAGGGGAAGTTCCATGATTAAGCGTCCCTTGGGAACTCTAATTGTAGATTAGAGATCTCACGGGAGCAATTGTGACTAACCGGGGGGCTGGTGATTTCGCACAGCCGCGCCATCCGCCGCGCCCTACTGTTCCAGCTCCTCCGCCAAAAATCCGCCGCTCTGGTGGCGCCACAGGCGGGCGTAGACCCCGCCCTTATTCAATAGTTCGGCATGGCTGCCTGCTTCGATGATGCGGCCTTCGTCCATCACGATCAGCCTATCCATCGCCGCAATGGTCGATAGCCGGTGGGCGATCGCGATGACCGTCTTGCCTTGCATGACTTCGTCCAGGCTTTCCTGAATCGCGGCTTCGACCTCCGAATCGAGCGCGCTGGTGGCTTCGTCCAGCAGCAGGATGGGGGCGTTCTTGAGCATGACGCGGGCAATGGCGATCCGCTGGCGCTGACCGCCGGAGAGCTTGACGCCGCGTTCGCCGACCAGCGTGTCGTAGCTTTTGTTGCCATGCGAATCGCTCAACTGCTGAATGAAGTCGTCTGCCTGGGCGCGGGCCGCGGCGGCACGGACCTCGGCGGGATCCGCGTCGGGACGCCCGTAGGAGATGTTGTCGCAGATGGATCGATGCAGCAGCGAGGTGTCCTGCGTGACCATGCCGATGGCGCTGCGCAGGCTGTCCTGGGTGACCTGCGAGATATCCTGCCCGTCGATGCGTATCTGCCCGCGGTCCACATCGTAGAAGCGCAGCAGCAGATTGATCAGGGTGGATTTGCCGGCGCCCGAGCGTCCCACCAGGCCGATCTTCTCGCCGGGACGCACCTTGAGGCTCAGGCCATCCAGCACCTGGCGTTCGCCGTTGTAGTTGAAGTAGACGTCGTCGAATTCGACCTCGCCGCGCGTGACGCGCAACGGAGCCGCCTGGGGCGCGTCCTGCACTTTCGGCACGTGGGTCAGGGTGGCGATACCGTCCTGGACGGTGCCGATGCTCTCGAAAAGCGATGTCATCTGCCACATGATCCAGTGCGACATCCCGTTCACACGCAGCGCCATGGCCGTGACGGCGGCAACCGCGCCGGTGCCGATTTCACTGCCGTGCCACAGCCACAGCGCATAGCCTCCCGCCGACAGAATCAGGGCCGTCGCCAGTATTTGATTGACGATCTCGAACTGGCTGACCAGGCGCATCTGGAGATAGCCCGTGTTCTTGAAGTCTTCCATTGCGGCCCGAGCGAACCGGGCCTCGCGGTTGGTGTGCGAGAAGAGTTTGACGGTGGTGATGTTGGAATACGCGTCGGTCACGCGACCGGTCATCGAGGACCGCGCGTGCGCCTGTTCCTTGCCGACCTTGCCCAGCCTGGGCACGAAGTACACCATGGCCAGTCCGTACAGCGCCAGCCAGCCAACGAACGGCAGCATCAGGCGCCAATCGAAACCGCCGGCCAGCGCCACGATGGTGAAGAAATAGACCACGATGCCAAGCGCGATTTCGCAGAAGGTGAGCAGCACCTCGCGCACCGCCAGCGCGGTCTGCATGACCTTGGTGGTGACGCGGCCCGCGAATTCGTCGGCAAAGAACGACAGGCTTTGCCGCAGCATCATGCGGTGAAAGTCCCACCGCAGGCGCAGGGGCAGGTTGATGGCCAGTATCTGGTGCTGCACCAGCGTGCGCAGCGTCACCAGGCCGATGCTGGCGAACAGCACGATGCCGATGCTCCAGAGCACGCGGCGTTCATGCGCCGACGCCGGGTCGCCCGCCTGCCAGACCGTGAGCAGATCGACGATCTGCCCCAGGAAGGCAAACAGCCAGGCTTCGTAGATGGAAACACCGGCGCTCAGCACCGCCAGCGCGGCGATGTAGCGGCGCGATCCATGCGTGCAAAACCAGAGGAACGCGAAAAAGCCCTTGGGGGGCGGCGGGACATTTTCGGACGGGAAGGGGTCGAGTCGACCTTCAAATCTGCGAAACAAGGCAGAGACTCCAGAATCAGGGAACGATGGCCGGATATTGACACAAGGGCGCTCGGGCGCTTGCCGTAATGCCAATCCCGGTGAATAATTGCTTGAGGCAAGTATTTACTGGAATTTGGCAAATGGTACTCGACACACTGACCCAGCGCGCGGAGGCTGTCCGCAGCTTCAACCGCTATTACACCCGCCAGATCGGTGTGCTGCACGAACACTTGCTGGAAAGCGAGTTTTCGCTGACGGAAGTCCGCATCCTGTACGAGTTGGCGCACCGCCAGGGGCTGACGTCGTCCGATCTTTGCCAGGAGCTGGGGTTGAACGCCGGCTATGTCAGCCGGGTGATATCGGGCTTCGAGAAAAAGGGGCTGGTGGGCAAGAGCCGGTCGCCCAATGACGCGCGCGCGATCCAGCTCAACCTGACCGAGCAGGGACGCAAGGTGTTCGAGCCGCTCAATCAGGCATCGCGCAAGGAAGTCAGCGCGATGTTGGCCCGGCTGCCGGAACTGCGGCAGGCGCAATTGCTGGATGCCATGGCGCAGATCCGCGCGTTGCTCGATCCCACCGAGAAAAGCTATGTGCTGCGGGATCCGTACCCCGGCGACCTGGGATACGTGATCCATCGCCAGGCGCTGCTGTATGCGCAGGAATTCGGCTGGAACAACGAGTACGAGGCCCTGGTGGCCGAGATCGTCTCGAAGTTCGTGCGGGAGTTCAAGCCGGCGCGGGAACGGTGCTGGATCGCCGAAAAGGATGGCAAGGTGGTGGGTTCCGTGTTCATCGTCGAGCAGGATGCCGCCACGGCGAAGCTGCGGCTGTTGTACGTCGATCCCGCCGCGCGCGGCCTGGGCATCGGGAGCCGGCTGGTGGACGAATGCCTGCGCTTCGCGCGCCAGGCGGGCTATGCCAGGATGGTGCTGTGGACCAATAGCGTCCTGGCCGATGCGCGGCGCATCTATGACCGCGCAGGTTTTGCCTTGGTCGAAGAAGAAACGCACCATAGCTTTGGCAAGGACCTGGTGGGCCAGGTGTTTGCCCGCGACCTGTGAACGAACAATCCAAGGCCACGCTGGCGGCAGCGGCCACCGGCATCCTGGTGGGCGCGGCGATGGTGTCCACGCGCGCGGTGACGGATGCGGTGTCGCCCCAGGCGCTCGCCTTCCTGCGTTATCTGGTGGGCGTCGCGTTCCTGGCGCTGCCCGCCCTGGCCGTGGCGCGTCCCCGCTATTCCTGGCCGGACGCCGTTGCCGTGTGCGGCTTGGGGGTTTTCCAGTTCGGCGTGCTGATCGTCCTTCTGAATTACGCCTTGCGCACGCTGCCGGCCGCCACCTGCGCCCTGGTGTTCTCGTCCTTGCCCTTGTTTACCCTTGCGCTGGCGGTCGCTTTCGGACGGGAAGCCTTCAGCGCCAAAAAGCTCTGCGGCCTGCTCGTGGCGGTTGCGGGCCTGGCGCTGCTGTTGGGCTATGCGCCGGGACACGCGATTGAAAGTCCGGGCGGCGGAACCCTCCTGGCCTACGCCGCGCTGATTGGCGCCACACTGATCGGCGCCGTGTGCAGCATCCTGTATCGCCCCTATCTGCAGCGCTATCCGGTATTGCCGACCAGCGCCCTGGCGATGTGCGCGTCGGTCGCATTGCTTGCCGCCTTCTGCTGGCTGACCGGCAAACCCCTGGCGCCCGCGCTTTCCGCGGGCCAATGGGCGCACGTCCTGTTCATCGGATTTTCCAGCGGAGTCGGCTATCTGTGCCTGCTTTGGGCGCTGGCGCGCGCGCCGGCCAGCCGCGTGATGGGTTTTCAAATGCTGGGGCCCGTCACGGCCGCGGCCATCGAACTCATCGGAAGCCGCCAATTGCCATCGTGGATCTTCGTCGTTTCGATGGCGCTGGTCTTTGCGGGGCTGTTCATCGCGCAGCGCGCCACGCGCGAAGCGGCCTGAACCGTTCGGCCGCGCAAGGTTCTTATCGCGTTCGCCGCGAAGGCCAGCTTGCCGGCGTGGCGGGTTAGGCCGGCCCCCTGTCCGTTCCCGGCGTGCGGCTGATCTTCGCAAACCGGTACAGCGCGTCCGTGTCCAGCACCGTCAGTCCGCCGTAATGCGTTTGCAGTACGCCGGCGCGGGCCAGCCGGGTCAACGCGGTATTGCAGCGCTGCCGCGAAACGCCGCACAGGCTGGCGATCTCTTCCTGGGAGATCTTCAAGCGCCCGTGGGTGCCCGAATACAGCTCGGCGTCGAGTTGCGCCGCAACGGCGCGCGCCACCGTGGTGTCGACGTCGAGCAGCATGTTCCCGGTGTAGCTGCCCATCAGCCAGTTCACCCGCTGGGCCAGGTGCGTCATCAGCGCCTTGGTGAATTCGATGTTGTTGTTCCATAGGCGCTCGCAGGCATCGCGCGGCAGGATCACGATACGGCTCGGCCTCAAGGCGACCACTTCGTATTCAAAGCGTTCACGGCGGATCATGGTGGCCTCGCCAAACCAGCTTCCGGTGCTGAAGCCGGCGAGCGACAGCGTCCTGCCGTCGGTGCCGGGGGAGGACCACTTCACCAGGCCTTCCACCACGCCGTACCAGCCAGGCGACCGGGAGCCCGGCCGAAACAGGTATTCGCCGGTCGCCAGCGACACCGTGCGCAGTTCCGAGCGGACCACATCCCGCTCCAGTTCGGGCAATCCCTTGTACCAGGGCACGACGTCGAGCATTTTGTCGACCGGGCATCGCCCCGGGCGCCGGTTCGCGCTTGACGGGTGGTTGGCCTGGGCAGGCGATCCGCGCATATTCCTTCCCTGTTCGTTTGGGGGATGCCGCTTAGGTAAACCCTAGGGTGCTTTGTCAACATGATGACTGTCCAAGGGGCAGCCCGGTCGCAGAATAGTTGACGCCCTACGGGCCAAAAAACCATAAGAGGAGACCGGTATGTTGTCAATGCCAAGCAGATTGTCCGCCACCGCGATGGCCTGCGGAATGGCCGTCACGCTCCTGTACGCCAATGCCGCCAGCGCGCAGATTTCCGACGATGTCATCCGAATCGGCTTCATTACCGATATGTCCGGCGTCTACTCCGGACCCGACGGTCCAGGTGGCGCGGAAGCCATCAAGATGGCGATCGAGGAAATGGGCGGCGAGATCAACGGCAAGAAGATCGAGCTATTGACGGCGGACCACCAGAACAAGGCGGACATCGCCTCGGCCAAGGCCCGCGAGTGGTTCGACCAGCGCGGCCTGGACATGCTGATAGGCGGCACCAATTCCAGCACCGCGCTTGCCATGTCCAAGGTGGCCGCGGACAAGAAGAAGCCGATCATCGTGGTGGGCGCGGGGGCCCCCGCGCTGACCAACGAGCAATGCACGCCGTACACCCTCAACTACGCCTACGACACCGTTGCGCAAGCGCGCGGCACGGGCGCGGCGGTCGTCAAGGCGGGCGGCAAGAGCTGGTACTTCCTGACAGCCGATTACGCCTTCGGCCACGCGCTGCAGGCCGACACGACCACCGTGGTGAAGGCGGGCGGCGGCACCGTGTTGGGCTCGGTCAAGCATCCCCTGTCGTCCAGCGACTTTTCTTCCTTTCTGCTGCAGGCGCAAGGCAGCAAGGCCGACATTCTTGCGCTGGCCAATGCCGGCGCCGACGCCACGAACGCGATCAAGGCGGCCAACGAATTCGGCATCACGAAAACCATGAAGCTGGCCGGCATGATCATGTTCATCAACGATATCCACGCCATGGGGTTGCCGGCTGCGCAGGGCATGTACCTGACGGACAGCTGGTACTGGAACGCGTCGGACGGGACTCGCGCCTGGAGCCGCAAGTTCTTCGACCGGCGCCAGGCCATGCCCTCGTCGCTTCAGGCCGCGGACTATTCGGCGGCGCTGCAATACTTGCGTGCGGTCAAGGCCACGGGCACCGATGACGCCGACCGGGTGCTTGCCCATCTGCGGGAGAACAAGCTGAACGACATGTATATCAAAGACGGCGTCGTCCGCCCGGATGGCCGCGTCGTGCACGATATGTACCTGCTGCAGGTCAAGACGCCGGAACAGTCCAAGGAACCCTGGGACTATTTCACGGTTCTGCAGGCCATCGACGGCAATCAGGCCTTTACCACCCAGGCCGAGAGCCGCTGCGCGCTCTGGAAATCCTAGGAGAACCATGATGGCCAAACGCAAAGTGATCGTCACCATCGCCCCGACCGGGGGCATGGCATTGAAAAGCCAGAACGAGCATCTGCCGACCCAGCCGGCCGAAATCGCCCAGGACGTCTACCGCTGCTACAACGCCGGCGCCAGCGTGGTGGCCCTGCATGCGCGGCGTCCGGACGATCTGGCCACCTGCGACGCCGCGGTCTATCGCCAGATGAACCAGCTTATCCGCGAGCGTTGCGACATCGTCCTGAACAACTCGACGGGCGGGGGAGTGCATGGCGACATGGTGAAGGAGACTTCGCCGGGAACCTGGGAAATCCTGTGGGAGGAACGGCTCAAGGGCATGGATGCGGGCGCCGAGATGTGCACGCTGGACGCCACCACCCTGAATCTTGCTTTCGGAGACCGCGAATACCTGATGAACACGCCGTTGAGCAAGGCGCGCGAGCTGGCGGCCGGCATGCAGGCGCGGGGCATCAAGCCCGAATGGGAGGTGTTCAGCCCGACGCACATCCTGCAGGACACGACGACGCTGATCAATGAAGGACTGGACGAAGGGCCGCACTTCATCAACCTGGTCATGAACGTGCACCGGAATTTCCAGAACGCCATGCCGTTCTCGCCCCGTCATCTGCAGATGATGGTCGACCTGCTGCCCAAGAACAGCATCTTCTGCGTCAGCGGCATCGGGCCGGCGCAGCTTGAGGCCAATATCAGCGCGCTCCTGCTGGGCGGGCATGCGCGGGTCGGGCTGGAAGACAACCTGTACTACCGCCACGGAGAACTGGCCACCAACGTCCAGTTGACCGAACGCATCGTGCGCATCATCCGCGAGATGGACATGGAACCCGCCACGCCCGCGGAGGCGCGCGAGATTCTCGGCTTGCCGTTGCAACGCGGCATACGTCCGGAGTTCGCGATATGAGCGAATCGCTGAAAGGGGCCCGTATCCTGGTCACGGCGGGCGCGCAGGGTATTGGCCTGGCGATCGCCCGCAAATTCCTGGCGGCGGGCGCCGACGTGCATATCTGCGATGTGGACGCGCAAGCCTGCCAGGCCGCCAGGGACCAGTACCCAGCCTTGAGCGCAAGCGTGACGGATGTCTCGGACGAAGCCCAGGTCCTGGCCCTGTTCGACGAGTTGGCCGCGACTTGGGGAGCGCTCGATGCGCTGATCAACAACGCGGGCGTGTCCGGACCCACGAGCCGGCTCGAGGACACGACGCTGGACGCATGGCAAAGCACCCTGGACGTCAACCTGACCGGCACCTTCCTGTGCGCGCGCAGCGCGGTGCCGCTGCTGCGCGCCGCGGGGGGCGGATCCATCGTCAACATTTCCTCGGTCGCGGGGCGCCTGGGGTTCTCGCTACGATCACCCTACAGCGCCAGCAAATTCGGACTGGGCGGTTTGACGCAAACCTGGGCCATGGAATTGGGACCTTCCAACATCCGTGTCAATTCGGTCCTGCCGGGTGTCGTGTCCGGCGACCGGGTCGAGCGCGTGATTGCCGCCCGCGCCGCCGCGGGCGGCGTCAGCAACGATGACATGCGCGATCAGCTCGTGGAGAAGGTCTCGCTGCGCCGCATGACCAGCCCCGAGGACGTGGCCAGCCAGGTCGCTTTTTTATGCTCGGACGAAGGGGCGATGATCAGCGGCCAGAGCATTTCGGTCTGCGGCAACGTGGAATACCTGGGCTGAAAAGGGCGGTTGCCAAACCGCTCGGCCCCGGGCCATAATCTGCGCTTTACTGATAATTGATAACCGTTCGCATTCCACATTATGCGAGCGGTTGTCGCGGGCAGGCGGGATCGTGAGCGGATCGGAAGGGGTGTCCCATGACATCGAGCGCCTCTATGGCAACCATCATGGCTGGCTGCTGGCGTGGGTGAATTGGCGCTTGGGCAATGCGGCGGATGCGGCGGATCTGGCGCATGACGCGTTTGTGCGCCTGTTGACGCGGCCCTGTCATTTCGACGATGCGCGCCAGGCCCGGTCCTATCTGCGCAAGATGGCCGACGGCATGTGCATCGATCTGTGGCGCCGCCGCAACCTCGAGCAGGCGTGGCTGGAGACCCTGGCGGCGCAGCCGGAGCCCACCGCGTCGTCCGCGGAGCAGCAGGCCATCGTGCTTGAAGCGCTGGGCGAGATCGACGCCATGCTGCGCGAACTGCCGCCCAAGGTTGCCCACGCCTTCGTCATGGCGGTGGCCTGCGAAATGACGGACCAGGAAGTGGCGGATATCCTCAACGTGTCCTCCCGCATGGTGCGCAAGTACATCGCCCAGGCGATGCTGTGCTGCCTGAAACTCGAAGCGCGGCTGGCGCCCGGCCAGCCGGACGGCCCGCGTGGCCCGCGCGACGCGGCTGCCTGCCCCTCCTTGCCATGAACATCGCCGATACGCCAGGCCATGAGCCGTCTCATCGCGTCATGGAGCAGGCCGCCGAATGGTATGCGCTGATGCGTGCCGGCGACGCGTCGGCCGCCGAGCGCCTGCAATGGCAGCAGTGGTTCGACCGCGCGCCCGAGCATCGGCAGGCCTGGAACTACGTCGAGCGTATCGGCCGCAGGTTCGCGCCGCTGCAATCCAGTCCGGACCGGGATGCCGCCGTATCGGCGTTTCGCCAGGCCGCGGGCGTGGCGCCGCGGCGGCGTCGGCAACTGTTGCTGGGCCTGGCCGGATCGCTGGGCGTGGGCTGCCTGGGGTGGACCGCCTGGCGCCAGACGCCATTGCCCGCCCTGGCGTCGACCTGGGGCGCAGACCATCGCGCGGGCGTCGGGGAAACCCGCCGCATCGCGCTGCCCGACGGTTCCGAAGTCTGGCTCAAGGCCCTGAGCGCATTCAACGCCGACTACAGCGACAGGCTGCGCCGCCTGCAACTGGTCGCCGGCGAACTGCTCATCGGCACCGCGCCGGATCCGCGGCGTGCGTTCGTGGTGGATACCGCGCAGGGCAGGCTGCAGGCACTGGGCACGCGCTTTACCGTGCGCCAGGAAGCGGGCCGGGTCCTGGTCGCCGTCCATGAGGGCGCGGTCCGTGTCGATACGGCGGCCTCCGGCGCCACCGGCATCGTGCCGGCGGGGCGGCAAGCGCGCTTTACGGCGGACGCGCTGGATACGGACGCGCCGGCGGATCTGGGGCGGGAAGCCTGGACGCGCGGCGTGCTGGTGGCCGATGACACGTCCCTGGCGGAGGTGGTCGACGAGTTGCGCCGCTACCACTTTGGCCACCTGGGCATCGCGCCCGAGCTTGAACGCCTGCGCGTGTTCGGCAGCTATCCGATCAATGACGCGGAGCGCGCGCTGGAGATGCTGGCGTCGGTGCTGCCGATCCGCATGCGCCGGACGCTGCCCTGGTGGATCAGCATCGAGCCGCGCGCCTGAAAAATAGTTGGGTTGGACGGTTCCGCATTTCGGCACCTCGTTCGATTAAGGATAGTGAGAGCAGAACCCGGGCTTGAGACCCGCCCGGGCAAGCCGCGTTCGCTGCGCCTCTCGCTTCCCTTTCACGCATTCGCACGAGAACCCAGGCCCGTCATGTCCCAACGTTTTCCCACCTCTGTAGCGGCGCCCGCCGTGCCCAGCGCGCGCGCTCTGACATCGGCCCGCCGCCGGCTGCGGGCGTGGGGCCTGCCTCTGGCGCTGGCCATCGCGGTATCGGCGGTTTGGGGGCCGGCGGCCCGGGCGCAGGCCGCGCAGGGCGGGGCGGACCAGAGGGCGGACGTGTTTGCTTTCGACATTCCGCCCGCGCCGCTGAACCAGGTGCTGACACGGCTGGCCAATGAATCGGGGATTTTGCTTGCGGCCACGCCGGCGTTGGTGGCCAACCGCCACAGCAATGGCGTGCGTGGCAGCTATTCCAGCCAGGACGCGCTGGGGCTGGCCTTGGCCGGCACCGGGCTGCGCGCAACCCGCGAGGCGCCGGACCAGTATCGGCTCAGCGTGCAGCCGGGCGCCGAGGCGGCGCTGCTGGAGTCGGTGACCGTCACCGGCAGCGCGGTGTCCAGCGGCCTGCCGCCCGTGTATCCGGGCGGCCAGGTGGCGCGGGGCGGCCGCCTGGGGCTGCTGGGCAACCGCGACGACATGGACACGCCCTTCAGCGCGACCCAGTACACGTCCAAGCTGATCGAGGATCAGCAGGCGCAGAACATCGGCGACGTGCTGGTCAACGATCCGTCGGTTCGCAACACGTACTCGCGCGGGGCGGGCCGCGACGAGTTCAACATCCGTGGCTTTTCGCTCTTCAATTACGACGTTTCCTTCAACGGGCTGTATGGCGTATCGCCGCGCAACTCCAGTTCGCTGATCGGCGTGGAACGGGTGGAAGTGCTGCGCGGCCCCAATGCCCTGCTGAATGGCATGGCGCCCTATGGTTCCGTGGGTGGCTCGATCAACCTGGTGCCCAAGCGGGCGGGCCCGGATCCGCTGAACCGCTTTACGGTGTCCTACATCGGCGACAGCCAGTTCGGCGCGCATGCCGATCTGGCGCGCCGCTATGGCGACAGCCAGGAATTCGGCGTGCGTCTCAATGTGGCCGGCAGCGGCGGCGACCTGCCGATGGACGGCGCCCGGGAAGACCTGGGCGCGGTGGCCCTGGGCCTGGACTATCAGAGCGAGCGCTTCCGCATCGAAGGCGACATCAACTACCAGAACCGCACCACCGATGCCCGCAGCGGCTTGCTGTTCCCGCCGCCCGCCGGCGTGCAGATAGGCGATGCGCCCGATGCGCGGCGGAACTTCTTTCCGTCATGGACCTACTGGAAGACCAAGGAATGGTCGGGCGCGCTGCGTGCGGAATACGACGTGACGCCGGACTGGACGGTGTATGGCGCGCTGGGCGCGCGCAAGCACGATTTTGAAAGCATGCAGACGAGCTGGCTCATGCTGGATGGCGCGGGAAACATCGGCGCGGTGCCGGCACGCCTGGATGAATCCCTGACCAGCAAGACGGGCGAGGTCGGGGTACGTGGACGCTTCCAGACCGGTGCGCTCAAGCACGAGCCCGCCTTGAGCGCCAGTGTGCTGGACATCGATTACTCGTCCGCCCGCATCCGTTCCACCACGGTGTTTTCCAACATCTATCGTCCCGCCGATCTGGCCAAGCCGGATATCGCCCGCCCCGGCGATCTGCCCAAGACCAGCGAGTCGCGGCTCTACAGCATTGCCCTGGCCGACACCATCTCGCTGGCGGACGACCGCGTGCAGCTCATCGCGGGCTTCAGGCACCAGCGGATAGAGTCCGCCAACTTCGATGCCGCCACGGGACGGCAGTCGTCCGACTATGACAAGTCCGCGATCACGCCCGCCTTCGCGCTGACGGTCCGGCCCACCGAGCGCCTGTCGCTGTATGGGAACTACATCGAGGGCCTGAGCCAGGGCGGCACGGCGCCGGAAGGTTCGCTCAACGCAGGGGAGGTGTTCGCTCCGGAAATCTCCAAGCAGTTCGAGGTGGGCGCCAAGTATGACTTCGGCGATTTCGCCACCACGGTCAGCGCCTTTCAGATCGATCGTCCCAGCAGTTATCTGGATCCGGACACGCAGCGCTATGTGTCGAACGGGCAGCAGCGCAATCGCGGGCTCGAGTTCCTGGTGCAGGGCGAGGCGGCGCGCAGCGTCCGGCTGTTGGGCGGCGTGGCCTACACGGATGCGCGCCTGACCCGCACCGAGGGCGGGGTCAACGACGGCAACCGGGCGCCGGCCGTGCCGCGCTTTCAGTTCAACGCGGCGGCGGAATGGGACACGCCGTTTCTGCCGGGCCTGACGCTGACCGCGCGGATGCTGCGCACGAGCTCCCAGATCGTCGACGTCGGCAATACCCAGGAGATTCCCGGCTGGACGCGCTTTGACGTGGGCGCGCGCTATGCGTTCAACGCCAACGGCAAGCCCGTCGTCGTGCGCGCAACGGTCGAGAACGTATTGAACAAGAACTACTGGCAATCCGCCGCGCGCGAGGGCCTGACGGTCGGGGCGCCGTTGACGGTGCTGCTGTCGGTCTCGACGGAGTTCTGACCGTTGCCGCTTATCCGTAATTCCCCTGATTGAGACCCCGGCGATCCCAAGCGCAATATAGCGGCAGACCGAGAGATAGCAGACACCATCAATGCATGTTGTGGTAGCTCAACCCCCTCGTCACTTAACCAGGAACCCGCGCTTTCGCTTTTGCCGAGCCGCCGCAACCGATGCAGACCGCCGGATTTCCGGCGAGCTCAACCTCGAACTCAAGAAGAGAGGTGGTTTATGGCTAAGCTCGGACTGTATTGCGCACTGGCAACAGGCGCGGCGCTGCTCGTCCCCGTCACGGCGAATGCCGCTGATGAGGCGGCTGGTGTCATTCATTTCCGCGGAAGCGTATTCGTACCCGCCGAGTGTTCGGTGCGAGTCGTTGGCGGCCTGGACAATCCACAAGGGAAAGTGCAGTGTCCGCAACGGGGGGCGGCGGGGAAAGACGTTGCCCCTAAAACCTATTCCCATGTGGGCATGGCGCCGGTGATGCTGCAGCCGGACGCGAAAGGCGTTCGCGTTCGCGCCTATATCGCGACGATCGAATACCTTTGATGTCTTCGCCGTATGGACCTCCCGGAAGTTAGTCCGGGAGGTCCATGCGCGTTCCATATCCGGCTTTGCAAGCCGGAAGGAACCGCTTAGTCGATCGTGCCGTAGTTCGCACCCACCGCCGGCAGCTTGGCGGCTTCGCCAAATGCGGAATTGCCCTTCATCTCGCCGTAGTTGATGCCAACCAGACCACCCGCGACCTGGACATAATAGTTCGACAGGACGTTGACTTTGCCGCTGGCCACCGACTGCGATATCTTGCCCTGGTTCGAGCCGACCAGGCCTCCCAGCGTGGCATAGGTGCCGCCGCTGATCATGCCGCTTGCCGACGCGTTCCTGATCTCGCCCTGGTTCGACCCGACCAGTCCGCCGACTTCGCTGCGGCTCTCGCCCTTCACGTTGCCGCTGGCGCTGGCAAAGTCGATGACATAGCCGGCCGACGCCGCGTTCGTGCCCACCAGGCCGCCGACGCGGCTGCCCGTGCCGGCAGAGACTTCACCGCTGGCGGCCACCTGGATCAGGTTGCCGCTGTTGTAGCCGGCCAGACCCCCCACTTGGCTGGTGCTGCCGCCCGTCACGTTGCCGTGCGCGACGGAGTAGGTGACGTTGCCGCCGTTGTTGCTGCCCACCAGGCCGCCGACGAGGGAGTTCGTGCCGCCGGTGACGGCGCCGCGCGCCTCGCCAGAGTTGATTTCACCGCCATTGTTCGCGCCGACCAGCCCGCCGATGTTGGCGGCCGCCGTGTCGCTCACGGCCCCTTCCGCGCGCACGTTGCTGACGATGCCCCCCTGCTGGTTCATGCCGACCGCGCCGCCGACGGCCGTCGCGCCGGAGCCGGTGGTTCTGCTGACCGTGTAGGAGTCGCGGATGACCGCGTTTTCGTTCAGACCCACAAGACCGCCCACCATGCTGGTGAAGTAGCCGGAGACCGCGCCAGTGGACAAGGCGTTGGCAATGACGCCGCCGCCGCGGTTGTAGCCGGCTATGCCGCCGGCGTTCAGGCCGCTGTTCAGCGTCGCGACATTGCCCGTCACCGTGGCGTTGAAGATGCTGCCGCCGTTGTTCAGGCCGGCAATGCCGCCCACGCCGCCTGTCGCGTTGCGTTGCATCGAGTTCGCCATGACGGCCGCCGCGGACGTGAGTTCGATCAATTGGCCCCCGCGGTTTTCACCGGCCACGCCGCCCAAGGCCTGGGTGTAGTTGTTGCCGGCGACCGAGCCCCCCGAAATGCGCGAGGCCCGGATCGTGCCGGTGTTCACGCCCACAAGGCCCCCGGCCGTGTTGGTGCGCGTCGCGTCCGCCGAGACGCGCGTGTCGCTGGTGACGTTGGTGATCGTGCCGCTGTTGCGGCCGGCGATGGCGCCGATTTCGACCATGGAGGCTTGGGAACTGGCTCCCGATACCGAACTGCTCATCAGGTTGAGGTTCGATATCGTGCCGGCGTTGTTGCCGATCAGCCCGATATACGGGCCGGTGCCCGTGATCGCGACGTTGGAAATCGTATTGCCCAGACCATCCAGCACGCCGGTGAACGCCGCGCCGCTGCCGATCGCGTTGAACGATTTGTTCGCCCCGGAAATGTTGGCGCCCAGCACGTACAGGCCATTGAGGTTGTTGCCCACGGCCTGGAACTGCGCCAGATTCTGGATGACGTTGTACTGGTTGCCGTTGGAACTGAACGTCGCGCCGGTGCCCGTCAGGCTGATGCGGTTGCCGGGCGCCAGGCGATAGACGCCGCCCTGCTCCAGCGCGAGGCCGGAAGACATGCCCGAGGCGCTGATGTCCCCTTTGAGGTTGACGTCGTTGGCCGCCTTCATGGTCAGCCTGGTCGGCGCGGCCCAGGTGATCGGACCCTCCTGGTAAAGGTTGCCGACCGTGCTTTCGAGCGTGATGTTCGTGGTGGCCAGGTTGCGCGACAGCGTATCCGCGTGGAGCGACACGAACACGGGATTGACGCCCGTCGCATTGACATTGATTTCCGGGGCCGAAATGGTCCACGAACCGTACTGGCCATTGGTCGCGCGCGTGTCCACCTGGGTTGCGAGCGCCACCTGGACATTGGCGCCATTGGTCACGATGGAGCCGCCATTGCCCACCGTGTTCATGGCGTTGGCGTTCAAAACGCCCGCGACCTGGACGGTGCCCTGGCCGTGGCCATCCAGCACGATCCTGCCCGACTTGTTGTTCAGCGTCCTGGCTTCGATGGTGCCCTGGTTGTTCACCACCGTCTGCAGCAACGCCGAGCTGGAATTGGCCGTCATCAGCACTTGCCCGCCATCGGCGCGCAGCAGGCCGCCGTTCTTGGCCAGCACGTCCATCGTGGTCGGGTCCACCTGCAGGTTGAGCAGGCCGCTGCCGTCGAAGTTCACCGTGAAGGCGTTGCCCGCGCCCAGCGCAACGCTGCCGAGCTGCGCCTGGATGACGCCGTTATTGCTTACCTTGGCGCCCAAGAGGGCCACGCTGCCGCCTTGCGTGGCGGTGATCGTACCGTCGTTCTGGATGCTGGCGGTGGAGGTTCCGGCGAAGCGGTAGTTGCTGGCCAGGAAGTTGGCGTCGGACATTTCCTGCGTGGACGCGATCAGCCCGCCCACGTTCACCTGCGCGGTCTTGCCGAACAGTATGCCGTTCGGGTTGACGAGGAACACGCGGCCGTTCGCGTCGATGCGCCCCTGGATGTTGCTGACATTGCCGCCGGTTACGCGGTTCAGCGCGATCGAGGTGCTGGTGGGCTGGTTGAAGGACACCGAATTGCCAGCGCCGACGCTGAAGTCTCGCCAGTTCAGGATCAGCTTGTCGGTGGACTGGCTGATCATCATGCTCTTGTTGTCGTTGTAGACCGAGATGACACCGCTGCCGGCGACCACCTTGCCATCAAAGGGAAGATTTTGCGCCGTGGCGGCGCCCGATACGCCAAGCAAGGCGACCAGGCCCAGCATCAGGCGGCGGCCGCCGCCCGGTTTGCCATGCCGGCGCGCGTGTTCGTTGGCCACGGTCCAGCAGTGCTTCGAGTGATTCCAGATCAAGGAATAGGTTTTGTTCATGTCGACTCCGCGATAGATGTTGAACAAATGCCGCCCCGGGAATGGGGCGGGTCAAAAAATGAGGGATAGGAACGGGCTCAGAAGTACTGGGCGGCTTGCAGCCAGATCCGTGGAGAGCGCTCGGGACCCGTGGCTTCGTCGTATCGGCCGATGCGCCAGGCCAGGGACATGCCGATCTGGCGCCGGTCGCCTGTCCAGAGCGCGCCGACGCCGGCGCCGCCGAGCGTCTGGCGGTTGCGGCCGGCCATCCAGGGCCGCTTGTTGAACTGCACGGCGCCGCCCTCCACGAAGGTGCTGAGTTGCCACGCGGGCGCGGGCAGATAGCGCAACTCCGTGCCCAGCATCCATCCCTGGTCGCCGCTTGCGGCGCCCAGGGGATAGGCGCGCACGCTGTAGGCGCCGCCCAGGCTGAACTTCTGCGAGCTGTCCAGGTTGCCGCCCGCCCACTGGGCGCTGGCCTGGCTGTAAAGCTGGAAGCGGTCGCTCAAGCGTTGCAGCCGCGCCGCGTCGAGGTTGATGCGATGGCTGCGGCCCGCGGTCCGGGCCGTCCGCCGGTCCACGTAGCGCTCGTCCTCATCCAGAATGCGCAGCCGCCCGGTGCTGTAGCTGATCGAACCGCTGCTCAGGCCGCCGCCCAGGAGGCGGTCCTGTCCGTTCGCGCTCAGGCTGGCCGTCCAGCTATCCAGCCGCTTTTCGCTGCTGAGCTCGAACAGGTCGATGTCGTCCCGCAGCCGCTGCCTTTCGTACTGGACCTGGCCGTACACGCTGAGGTTGCGGGAACGCAGGAGCGGCTGGCTGATGAAGATGCTGTCGCTGTTTGCGCGGCCGTGCGCGTCCAGTTCGTCGAATTCCTTGCCCAGGCGATAGCGCATCTGCGAATGGGCCACGCCGAGGCGGGTGGACCAGGGCGTGACGGGCAGCTGGTACGCCGCTCTGTAGTAGCGCTGCCGGCCGTCGGTGCCCAGCAGCCGGATGCTCGCCTGGTCGCCCAACGCCAGCGGGTTGCTGAGATCCAGGCTGCCGCCCAGGCGATGCTCGCCGGTGTAGAGCCCGCCATGGTTGTCGGCTTCCACGCTGCCCGAGATCATCGGGCCTGGAGCCACATCCACCACCAGGTCGGTGGCGCCTTGGGTGCCGGCCGGGCGTAGCGTGCCGCTCACTTCCACGCCGGGCAGATCGCTCAACAGGAGCAGGCTGCGTTCCAGGGGACCCGCCTGCAGCGGTGTGTCCCGCCGCAGCGGCGCAAGAGGGCGCGCAAGCACGGCGTCACGCACGCGGGACGTGTTGTTGAGCACGATCTGGTCGTACCGGCCTTCCGCCACGCGGATGCGCACGCGGCCGTTCTCTATTTCCTGCGGCGGCAGATAGGCGCGCGCCAGCACGTAGCCGCGCTCGTGATAGAACGCGGTGATGCGCGCGGCGGCCGCCTGCAGGGCCTGGAAGCTCTGCGGCGTGTGCAGCGTGTCATCGAGCAGGGCGCGCAGCGTCGTCTCGTCGAAAACGGTGTTCTGTTCGAAGTCGTAGCGGCTGACGATGACCGTCGCGCCGGCCTCATCGCCGGCGGGGGAACGAGGCGCGTCCGTCTGCGCGGGAGGGCGAGTCAGCACGGGGGGCGCGGACGGTTCCAGCGCCGGGCGCGGCCCCTCGATACCGCGCAATGCGTCGCCCGCGTTGGGTATCAGTTGCGCGGCGCCCGCGCAGGCATAGCTCATGGCGCACGCCGCGAACACCCAGCGCAAGGGAATGCGCGCGCCAACCGCCCCGGCCGGGGACGAACATGAATCGGGCGTCGAGGCGGGCGCGGCGCTGGCGGCGCGCCGTGGGGCCGCCGAAAAGAGGTAAGGCATCGAATACGCAGTAAGGCTGAAGAAACGATTCGCCGCCGGACAGGCGCGCGCCGAACGCGGCGCGCCAACGGCCCGGCCGCCTTGTCCGGGCGTCCGGGAACATCGGTGGCGGGGGCGGCGGTCTGGGGGCTACAGATAGTTGATCGTGAAGGTGGCCTGCGCGTTGGCCGAACCGGCCGTCACGGTGGAGCCTGTCTTGACGTACCGCGCCCTGATCGGGATGTTGAAAACGCCATTGCCCGCGTTGCCGGCAAGCCATTGGTTGCTGGTGGGATCGATGGCCTTCTTGTCTTCGCCGTACTTGATGACCGCGCCGGATGCGTTGGTGAGCTGAATGCCCACGCCTTGCGCGACGGGATTGCCGGACCCGTCGTTGCGCAAGGTCAGCACGTCCGTGCGGTTGGCCCGGTAGTTCGTGTCGGTCAGCGTGACGTAGACCTTGGACGTGATGCCCGCATCGCCACCCTCGCAGCGCAACCCGATGTCGAAGCCGATGTTCGGGGCATTCTCCAGGGACGCACTGTTGATGCGGCCCATGGGCACGGATATCGCGGGGGTCGTGACATTGCAGGTGGGCGCGCCCTTCCGGATGGACAGAATGGTGCCGATCATGCCGACGGACGTCGAGAACCCCGGGGCCTGCTGAATGCTGCCCGTCATCAGCGTCGTGTTCATCGTCTTGGCCTGCCAGTCGATGTCGCCCGTGCGGATGAACTCCAGCGTCAGGCTTCGGATGCTGATGTCCGACTGGGAGATCGGAGAGCTGTTGAACGTCTGGAAGAACGTGGGCTGCATCTGATGCACGCCGTTCACCTTCACTTTCATGCCGACCCCGGGAATGCCGGTCGGCGCGACGTTCTCGGAATCGGGGCTGGCAAGGCGCCACACCAGGCTCACCGGTGTGCTGGGACAATTCACGGTGAACGTGGTGGCGGAATTGACCTGGAACTGCGCGGATCCTATGGCCGCGCCAAGCGGCGCCTGTCCGTTCACGATCAGCGTGTTGCCGTCCACGGTGCCCCCATTGACCGCGGTCAATGTCGCCAGGAACTGGCCGGAATTGGTGATCTGCGCCACCGTGCAGGACTGCCCCCACGCGGTGGCGGCGGGGCCGGCGGACAGCAGCAAGACTAGGCAAAGCGCTCGGCAGGTCTTCATGGCGATCCCTTGGATTGAGGGTTGGAATGGGGATTCGAGGCGGCGACGGCCAGGCATGTGGCCGAAATCTGCTGGTACAGGAGCTTGTCGGCGGACTTCTTCTGCGGCGGGGGTAAGGCGTAGTCCATGCGGCACGAGGTCGTCCCGTCGGTGCCCCACGTGATGGTGGCCGTGCCCGTGTCCTTCAGGCCGCGTGCGAAGACCCTGCCCGCCTGGCCCACGGTGCCGATCTGGCGGCCGTCTTCATCCATCACGGCGGCGCCGAACGGCGGCGCTTCACCGCCGGCCCGCTCCACGCGGATGAACGCGGAACGGCCGATATCCGTTTCGAACTTGAGCATCATGATCGAGCCTGCCCTTGGCGCGAACTGCTGGCTCGTTTCCTTGAGTTCCACGTCCGTGTCCAGCCCCTTGGGGTCCAGCTGCACGGTATTGATGCGGTAAGGCGTGAGGTAAGGCACGACCGCATAGCCGCGTCCGTCGACCGACGCGCCGGGGCTGGAGACCACGCGCGCGCCGTCGGCGCCCTCCGCGTTCAGGACGGCGATGGTGTCGCCCACCGGTTGGGAAAGCGTGACACCGCCGGGGTGCGCAACGATGGCCCCGCGTATGCCCACCGACGCCTGCGAGAATCCGCCGCCTTGGCTGGCGCCGGCGGACAACTGCGCCGACGAGGCGCGATAGGTGACGTTGCCGCCCGTCGTGGTGATGTCGCGGGCATGCCGGTCGCCGCCCGAACTGCGGTTCACGTTCAGGCCATACGAGAACTCGTTCTGTTCGCCCAGGTTGGCCGAAAGCGCTGCCTGCACGCTGTTTCTGCCGCTGCTCTCGCGGGTGACGCTGGAGCTGAGCGTGGCGGGGTTCGTCCGTCCGATCGGAATCGAGATATTGGCGAAGAGGATCGTCTCCATCTGGCCGTTCCAGTCCCGCTGGCGGTTGGCGGAAAGGTTGTAGCTGACGCGCCCCAGGCTGTTGGTGTAGCCGATGGCGTAGTTGATGTCCGAGCCCCCGCGATTCCAGTAGTTCACGCTGGACGCGTTGAGATTCAGTACGCCTCCCCCGCTGCCGAACGCCTGGCTGATCGTGGCCTGGGTGCGGCTTCGAGGACGTATCACCCGGTTCTGGCCATCCGGCGCGCGCAGGGCGGACTCGGTCGCGTACATGGCGTCCGTCAGCGACAGGAAGCCGCTGGTGGAGTACCGGTAGGTCGCCAGCGCGAAGTTCGTGTCGGTCTCGGTGACCAGCTTGCTGAAGCTGACGCGCGCGCTGGTGCCGTTGAAGTCCGGCGAATTGGGGATCTGGGCGGCCGCCTGGGTGACGTCCACGCCAATGGCGCCGATCGACGTATTGAACGCGCCGCCCAGGATCGCGGCCGCGTAGGTGCTGTTCGCGGTGGTGACACCGCCGTAGCCGGTGAACACGTTCGTGAAGCCATGCTGCCACGTTGCTTCCAGGTATTCGGGCTTGCGGTGCAGCGACGGATCGCGAACCACGCCGGCGGTGATGCTGAAGCGATTGCCGCCTGGCCGAAGCGCAAGCGGCACGGCCGCGAAGGGCACGACGAAGCTGCTGCGGCGGCCATCGGATTCCAGGACTTCCACCAGCAGATCGCCGCCGAATCCGGTGGGATACAGGTCGTCGATTTCGAAGGCGCCCGGGGCGACGTTCGTCTGGTACAGGACGATGCCGTTCTGCGTCACGCGAACGCGGGCGTTCGTGTTCGCCACGCCCGCGATACGCGGGGCGTAGCCCCGCATGGAGTCGGGAAGCATACGGTCATCCGACGCCACGCGCACGCCTCGGAACGCCACAGAGTCGAACAGGTCGCCGCTGGTGAACGCGTCGCCCAGCGTGAGCTGCGCGTTCCACATGGTCACGTCGCGTTGTCCGTAGGTGGAAATGGTGTTGTACGAACTGGATCCGACGGAGCTGCCAAGCGCCGAGCCGGCATGGCGGAAGCGCCATTCCCCCGCGTTGAAGCCGGCATTGATGCCGGCGTAGTACGAGGTGTAAGAGCTGCTGAATCCGCCGGTGTAGCGGTAGGCGTTCAAGTCGTAGCCCAGGACGCCGCCATTGACGCCAGAGTTCCATTGATCGGGGCTGACATAGCCTCTGGACATGCGGTCCAGGACGGATTGCGGCACGCTCAGGTAGAGGCGCTGCTCGTTCAGCTGGAACGTCGCCGCGGCCATGTCTATCAGGTCTGGCAGCGGCAGGCATCCGCCGGCCGCCTCCAGGCGAGGGCCCGTATCGATGGGCAGTTTGTGGATCGAGATGCCCAGTCTGGCCAGCAGCTTCGCGTCGAAGCACGGCTGCGCCGAATCGGGGCTGCCGGGGGACGCCATGAAAGGCACGCTGACGCGGCCGACCCAGTCGTCGTTCACGTAGGCATCCACGTTGTACGTGCCCGGCAGAACGGAGCTGCCCTTCGAGAAGCGCGAAAGGTCGATGCCGCCGCCGAATCCTGCGGGCAGGAAGGCGGGATCAAACTCCACGGCAGGGCTTTGCGCCGCCGGAATGTCGCCGGCGGGCTGAGCGCCCGCGCTGTCGCAACCGCCGGCCAAGCCGGCAAGCAAGGCGCACGAAGCGAGCGGAACGCGGGCTCGGGGCCGCGGCCGGTTGTCTCTTTGATCCATTGGGCTAACGTCCGTGGGTGGGATGGTTTGCGCGGAGAGCGAGGCTATCCGCCGGGCAACACGCGTCTCGGCCGCGCGCCAAGGGGCGCGGACAGGCACTACGTTTGGAGGGAACGGGCCGGCCGTCGGCCGCCGCTTATCGCTGCACGGTGTCGACGATGGCGCTGGCGTCGACACCGGCGCCGTAGTCGTTCAAGGCCGTATAGAGCACCGTCGCTCCGGCATTGGGGACCTTGGGCAGCGCATGCAGCGAGAACACCTGGGAATCTCCCGGCGCGATATGGCCGGCGCCGGCGGGATAGGTCTTGCCGTCGGTCTGGATCGACACGCGCGACAGGTTGACGAAATAGGGCGTCGGGTTCGTGCCCTTCAGCAGATAGCCCTTGCCTTCGGGCGCGGGCACGACCGACCAGGTCACCTTCGCGGGCGATTCCTCGGGACGCCCGGCCAGGCCGACGGGCCGGAACATCACCTTGATGCGCGTGCGTATCGCCAGTTGCAGCTTGTTGGCGCTGGGCTGGTCGCCGGCGGCGCGGGGCGGGATCTCCAGGACATTCAGCCAGTACAGGGTTTCCTTGTCGGCCGGCTGCGGCTCTTTGGAATAGATCAGGCGGATGACCTGGCCGCGCGAGGCGTCGAGGCGGAACATGGTCGGCGTGATCATGAACGGCACATCGATCGTTTCGGGCGAGGCGTTGGGGTCTCCGCGGTCCAGCCACGCCTGCACCAGGGCGGGCGATTGGCCATTGTTCGTCAGGCTCACCGACACTTCACGCTGGTTCTCGGGATAGATGACCCGCGTGCCCGTGATGACGATGCTGGCCACGGCGTTGCCGCCGTGCAGCGCGAGGATGAGGGCGATGCCCGCGACCGCTGCCGTTTTATGAAGAATGCGCCACACGGTGCTGCTCCTGACAAGACTGATTGGATATGAATGCGGGGAAGCAGGGCGCGCGGCAAGGCGCGGCCCGCTTCCCAACCGGCGCCTGTCGGCGCCGGTGTCCGCGCGGAGGCTTACTGGTAGGTGAGCGTGTAGCGCGCCTTGGCGTCCACGTCGCCCGCTTCGGCCAGGGCCGTTGCGTAGTAGCGGGCGAAGTACTGCAGCTTGGCGCCGCCGGTGACGGTGTCGATGTCGGCGTACACCAGGTTCTGCAGGTTGACGGGGGCGCCGATCTTGATCGAACCGAACTTCTCGTTCAGCAGTTCAACCTGGACGTTCGCGGCGCCGCCGGCTGGGGGGAGCGTCAGGTTATTCAGGCGGCCGCTGTTCATGTCCACACCGGAGTCCGCTTCGAAAAACGCGGTGACCTGACCGCTCTTCGGATCGCAGTTGATCAGCTCGATGGCAAAGCCGGTGGTGCCCGCGGTCTGCCCGCCGGCAGCCAGCGAGGTCGTCGACACGGGGGGCAAGGCCACGCTGAAGTTCTTGCCGGCCCCGCCGATGGTGCAAGTGTTGGTCACGATTTCGCCGGTGAAGTCGATCGTGCCGTCCTCGGCGTGGGCGACGCCCAACGTTGCGATGCTCGATACCGAGGCGATCACCGCCGCGATGAAAGTTTTCTTCATGTAAAACACCTCATTGATTCCGAAATTGAACGTGCCAAACTGGCAAGACCCTCTTGGCGATGGATATCGATTTACCTGCGGTACTGCGATCCGCAGAGAAGGTCACGTTGGGTTTGTGTTGTCTGCATTGATTGCGGACAGTGCATTGTCGACATTCGGGTCAACGGGCGGTATCGGCCTGGCTCCCTTTGTAATGCTCGAATTGTCTGCAACTTTGTGGGAATATGGCTTGGCCCGGCTGAGGAAAATTCGCAAATTGGTATCTGGCGATAACCGGGCGGCAGTTAGCGCGTATCCTCTCGCACCTGTGCAGGGCCGCAATAGACGGGAAGCGAGCGATACCAGCTTATAAGTAGTGGCTGTTCCTGTTGCTTATTATTGACTGGCACGCAATTATTTCTGATTAGCGCGGTCTATATATGCAAACAATAATCATCGTTGATGACCATCCACTGATCCGGGTAGCGATACGGTCAAGCCTGGAAAGTGATTATCGGGTCCTGGCCGAAACGGGAAGCGGCGCACATGCGATCCGCCTGGCGCACCATCACAAGCCGGATCTGCTGATCCTGGATCTGATGCTTGAAGACAGCGTGTCGGGCCTGGAAGTCATCGATGGTATTCACGCGCGCAGCGAAGGCACCAAGATTCTTGTCCTGACCGGAAACTATGCGAGCGAAGTTGCCGAGCAGTGCGTGAACGCCGGCGTGTCGGGCCTGCTTTACAAGACATCGGATATGTTCGAGATACGCCGGGCCATCGATGCCGTGCTGGCGGGCTATGCTTTCTTTCCGATGGAATTGCTGAAGCAGAAGCAGGAGCGGATCGTCGGAAAGATTCCTGACTTATCGCGCCGCGAACGGCAGGTCATGCATCTGATCCTGCGCGGAAAGACCAATAGTGAAATCGCCGATGGTCTCTGCCTGAGTTCCAAAACCGTCAGCACGCATAAAACCAGGATGCTGCAGAAACTTGGCCTGGAGTCGGTGTCGAACCTGTTTGAATATGCACGAAAGCAGGGAATTCAAACTTGATAAATAATACCTGCCGCATTTATTGATTATTTCCGGCACCTGCTTCTGCAAGCCGATTCACCAGGGCCGGACAGAAAGATGGCAAGAACATTCGAACTTGAAACGCTGAAGATGCGGATGGGCGATGCCGAGTTCCAGCAACTGGACCTGCATCAGCGCATACAGCGCGCGCTGCGCGCCCTGATCCTGGGCGGGGCGCTGGGCCCGGGCGTCCGACTGCCCGCCACGCGCGGCCTGGCGCTCTCGTTGGGCGTGGCCCGCGACACCGTCGAGAATGCCTACGTACAGTTGCACCGCGATGGCTACATCGTCCGGCGCGAGGGCTCGGGCAGCTACGTGTCCGACGCGGTGGGCGCCCAGTTGCGGGGCGCCGGACGCGGGACCAGGCCCGGCGATGCGCGCCGCGCGGCCGCGGAGCCGGGAACGGGCCTGAGCCGGCGCGGCCGGGCGATCTTCGGCAGCGGCGGCGTTGCCGACCAGCAGACGGTCAAGGCGTTCGCCACCGGCCTGCCCGAAACCCGGACCTTCCCGACCGACGTCTGGGAACGGCTGCAACGCCAGGTGATGAAGGACCATCGCGCCAACGTGCTGCTGCATGGCGACCCGCAGGGCGCCGAGCCGCTGCGCAAGGCGATTGCCGCCCACCTGAATCTTGAGCGCGGCGCCGTGGTGTCGGCGGGACAGGTGCTGGTGCTGAGCAGCGCCCGGCAAGCGCTGTTCCTGTGCGCGCAATTGCTGGTGGACGCCGGCAAGCCCATCCTGATGGAGAACCCCGGCTACTTTGGCGCCAGGAAGGCGTTCGAAGCCGCCGAGGCCCGTGTCGTGCCGATCGACGTGGACGCGCAAGGGATACGCACGGACCTGCTGCGGGCCGATCGCAGCGGCGCCAACTGCGTCTACGTGACGCCTTCGCATCAGTACCCCACCGGCGCGACGTTGTCGCTGGCACGCAGGCTGGAATTGACGCGCTGGGCCGGCGGCAACGGCGGCTGGATCATCGAGGACGACTACGACAGCGAGTTCCACTACGACGGACTGCCGACGGCGTGCGTGCAGGGCGTGGACCGCTACCAAAGAACCTTGTATGTCGGCACCTTCAGCAAGACGCTGCACCCGGGCCTGCGGATGGGATACCTGGTTCTGCCGCCTGAACTGGTTGGCGCGTTTTCCCGCGCGCGCAGCGTCATGGACGGGCACACGCCGCAGATTGCGCAGCTTACGCTGGCCCGCTTCATGGACGACGGCCACTACAACGCCCATGTGCGCGCGATGCGCAAGCTGTACGCGTCGCGCAGGGAAACCATGCTGGATTCGATAGGCAGGCATCTTGCCGGCATCGCCACCGCGGTCAGGCCGGCGGGCGGCCTTCAGGTGCCGTGCCTGCTGGAGCGCGGATGGACCGAGGAACAGACCATCCGGCGGGCCGCGGCGGCCGGTGTGCTGTTGCCCGGGATCAGCCGGCTGTACGCCGGCACGGACCGGATGCAGGGCTGGCTGCTGGGCTATGCGTCGCTGGCGGGCCACGAGATAGAAGCCGCCGTGCTGCGCCTGGGCGCTGCCCTGAGAACGCGCTGACGGGCTTCGGCCAGCGACGCGGCCGGCGCGGGCGGGGGGCCGCTAGGGCTTGGCGGGGCCGCCGATCAACGTGCGGTGGCCGCCATGGATCAGCAGGTGCGCGGTCAGACCCGCGGCCAGTCCCCAGAACGCGCCGCCCACGCCAAGCAAGGTGACGTTCGCGGCGGTGGCCAGGAAGGTAATGAGCGCGGTTTCCCGGGTGCGGGCGTCGGCCATGGCATTGGACAGGCTGCCGCCGATGGCGCCCAGCAGGGCAAGGCCCGCGAGCGTGGTGATGAATGCCTTGGGCAGCACCATGAACAGCGCGGCCAGCGTGACGCCGAATGTTCCGACCAGGACATAGAAGAGGCCGCAGGCCAGGCCCGCGAGGTAGCGCTTGCGCGGATCTTCGTGCGCGTCCCTGCCGGTGCAGATGGCCGCGGTGATCGCCGCCACGTTGAACGCGTGCGCGCCGAATGGGGCCATGATCAGCGAACCCAGGCCGGTGACGGCCAGGATGGGGTTCGCGCTGGTCTTGAAGCCATCGTGGCGCAATACCAGCATGCCCGGCATGTACTGGCCCGTCAGGGTGATGATGAAGAGCGGCAGGGCGACGCTCAGTGCGGCATTCAGGGAGAACCGGGGCATTTCGAAAACCGGCGTGGCCAGGGTGAGCTGGATGGCGGAGAAGTCGATCCGGTCCTGCGCGATCAGCAGCGCCAGGCCGATGACCAGAATGCCGACCACGGCGAACCTTGAGGTGAACCGCCTGAGCAGCGCGTACGAGAGCACCAGCACGATCACCAGCAGCGGATCGGCGCTGGCGCCGCCGAAGGCATTGACCCCGAACTGCAGCAGAATGCCCGCCAGCATGCCGGCGGCAATGCCGCCAGGGATCATGCGAACCAGCTTGTCGAAGGCGCCGGACAGGCCCAGGATGACGAAGCCGAGCGCCGACAGGATATACGCGCCGATGACCTCGGGATACGGAGTGAACGGCATGACGGTGGCCAGAAACGCGGCTCCCGGCGTCGACCAGGCCGTGATGATGGGCGCTTTGTAGCGATAGCTGAGCCAGGCGCCGGTCAGGCCGACGCCCACGGACACCGACCACACCCAGGAGGCCGTCTGCGCGGGCGTCAGTCCGGCAAGCGCGGCGGCCTGGAACACCAGCACGAAGGTCCCGCCGTAATTGACCAGCACCGAAATCATCGCCGCGACGGCGGGCGACAGGAAATCGGCGGGTCGAAGCCCTGCCGGCGATGTGCTCATGATTGACTCCACGCGAATGAACGTTCCGGCCGATACGCCGGCCGGGACTGAACGTGGAGTTTATGGGGGCAGTGGCACGGCGATTCATGCCACATTTTCGGAAACGGGCAGACCGCTTCTGGGTCTGCCCGGGCCGTGGTCAGAACTTGTAAGCCAGCCCGGCGCTGAACGCCCGGCCATTTCCCGGCAGGAAGATGGGCATGGCGGGGGTGGCGGTGTTGCGGATGGCGTAGCTGCTGGCGTAGGTCTTGTCGGTGAGGTTGTCGGCCGTCACATAGCCGCTCCAGTGCGCGTCATACTCGTAGGCGATCTTGAAGCCGAGCAGCGCGTAGGCCTCCTGCTGGGTGCCCGGCGCGTTGGCATGGTTGGTTTCGGTGTCGCTCATCAGCCAGCGCAGGTTCGGGCCCAGGCGCAGTCCGCCGATGCGGTACATCAGTTCGGCGCTGAGCAGGTGGCGCGGCACGCCGGCGATGCGGTTGCCTTCGTATTGGCCATTGCGGAAACGGAAGTCGCTGAGCGTGTAGGCGATGCGGTAGTCGAACATGCCGGCGCCGGGCGAGGGCAGCGTGCCGGAGAGCCCGGCCTCGATGCCTTGATGGCGCGTGCGGCCGTTGTAGTTGTAGGTGCCGGCGGGCGTGCCGTTTTCGTTGGTGACGGACATCAGCTCGTCGTCGACCTTGCTGCGGTACAGCGACACGCTCCACTGCTGGTCGCGGCCGGCCACGGTGAAGGTGCCGTCGCCGCCCACTTCATAGGTAAGGGCGCGCTGCAGGTCCAGCTGGCTCATGGACGTGCTGGCGGTGGCGGGATTCATGGGGGCGGCCACTTCGCCGTTCACGATTTCCCAGAAAGTGGGCGCCTCGTTGCTGCGGCTGACGTTCGCGTACCAGCGCTGGGACGCGGCGGGCTGCCAGATGATGCCGAGCTTCGGCGTGGCGTAGCGCCAGTCCTGATCCAGCGTCTTGCCGCTGTTCTGTTCGTGCGCGTCGCGCACCGCCTCGGTGTACTTCAGGTCGCCGACCACGCTGAACTGTGGCGTCAGGTGCCAGTCCAGACCGACCATGGCGCTGCGGTTCTCGGCGCGCAGGTCGTAGGCGCCGAAGCGCTGCAGCCGCTGGCCGTCGGCCGGGCGGATCGCCACCAGATCGCGGTCCATGTCGCTGCGCTGCCAGTCCAGCGCCACCCGGTAGTCCACCGTGCCCAGCTTGCCGGCCAGTTGCCACAGCAGGCCGTAGGTGTCGCCGTCCGTCAGGTTGGCGACTTGCGGGTTGGTGAAGTCGTCCTTCGTGTGTTGCCAGTAGACGCCGGCGGTCTGGTTGAGGTTTTCGGTCCCCCAGAAGCTGCGGTTCGCCAGGCGGAACTGGGTGGTGTCGCGGTGCGGGTCGCGCAGGTAGACGTTGTTGGCCAGATCCTGCGGTGTCTTGCCGTCGCCCAGCACGCTGCGCGGGTCCTCGAGCATGCGCGCCTTCGGGATGGGCTGCGGGATGTCGAACTTCAGGTCGGTATAGGAAAGATAGGTGCGGTTTTCGAAAGCGCCGCGGCGGAATCCGACGTTGCCCTGGAAGCTGGTGCGCTCCGATTCGGAGTGGTGGCGGTAGCCGTCGGACTTGTCGTAGCCGAAGCTGAACCGGCCGTCCGCGCGGTCGTCCTCGAAGCCTTTGGCCAGCGTTACGTTGCGCGTGCCGAAGCTGCCGCCGCCCAGGCGGATGAAGTCGCCCTGGGTGCCGGTGAGGGATTGGAAGTCGACCTCGCCGCCCAGGGTGCTGGCGCCAGGGGCCAGGGCGTTGGCGCCCCGCCGCACGGTGATGATGCCCGTGTTGCGCGGTTCGAGCAGGCTGATGATGAACGAGCCGTCGGCGTCGTTGAGCGGCAGGCCGTCCTGCATCAGCAGGATGCCCCGGGAAAGCGGATTGCTTTGGATACCCGAGCCTCGGATGTTCAGGCGCGGCTGGTCCAGCCCGCCGAAGAATTCCTGCACGATTACGCCGGGCTGGTAGTCGAGCGCATCGCGCAGCGTCGTCAGGCGCACTTCCTGCTGCGGCTGGATGAGGTTGGTGCCGCCGGGCACGGCCTGCAGTTCGGCTTGGGACCGCTGCACATTGGGTTCGAGGGCGCGCGGGAGGCTCAGCCCGTGCACCAGCACGGGCGCCAGCGAGGGCGCGTCCTGGGCAAGGGCCACGGACAGCCCGAGGGCGCTGAGAGTAAGACTGGACGCAAGTTTGCGCAGGACAGGGGTCGACATCGAAAGGATTCCACGAAGAGCGGTCTTGGGCCGGCTCGCATTGAAAGGAGCCGGCCTTGGGCGTTACCAGGAGAAATGGAACAGGGCTTTGGCCAGCAATACGATGCCGACCATGTGACAGAACACGCTCAGGTGAACCCGTCCGCGCAGGGCGGCGTGCAGGCGCTTGCGGCGCGCCAGCGTCATGGCGGTGATGACGTGCAGAAGCACGCTGGCCGCCAGGGTGATCTTGATCAGCAGCAGGGTGCCGAACGCCGAGCTGCCGGGGCTGGCGAGCGCGGCGCGGTAGTGCCAGGCCATACCCAGTCCGGCGCTATAGAGCACCAGCAGCACCCACGGCATGACCGCGCGGACGCGCGGCGCCAGCTCGCGAGATAGCGCCTTGCGGACCTCGGCGGGCAGGCGTTTTTGCACCGGCTCCAGGAACAGCACTTCGAAAGTGACCGTGCCGATGAAGACCAGCGCGGCCATCAGATGCACGGTGACAAGCAGGGGATACGTCATGGTTGATTCCTTGTGGCAAGCAGTAAGGCGCGCAGGCGCACCGCGTCGGCCGCGCGTTGCGGGCTGCCCCGCGGGCCGCTCAGCGGGACAGGCGTGACGCGGCCCTGGTCGACCACGACGCAGCGGTCCACCAGGCCCAGCAGTTCCTGCGGGTCGTGGCTGATGCAGAGCAAGGCGGCGCCGCGCCGGGCCAGCTCTTCGCGGCAGCAGGCGGAAAGCTGATGGCGCAGGGCGGGGTCGAGCGCGCTGAAGGGTTCGTCCAGCAGCAGCAGATCGGGCTCCAGGGCCAGCGCGCGCGCCAGCGAGACGCGCTGGGCCATGCCGCCAGACAGCTCGGCCGGCCAGGCTTGTCCCGCCCCGTCCAGGCCCACGCGGGTCAGCCAGCCGCCCGCGATGACGCGTGCGTCGTCGGCGCGATGGCCGGCGGCGCGCAAGGGCAGGGCCACGTTGTCGAGCGCGTTGCGCCAAGGCAGCAGCCGGGGTTCCTGGAACACCAGCACCGGGTGCCGGAATGTGTTGCGCAGCGTGCCCCCGCTGGGCCGCAGCAGGCCCGCGGCCAAACGCAGCAGCGAGCTCTTGCCCGCGCCGCTGGGGCCCAGCAGGCCCAGCCGTTCGCCCGGCGCCAGGCGCAGGTCGACGTGTTCCAGCACGGTCTGGGCGCCGTAGCTCAGGGATAGCGTTTGCATCTCAAGCATTGCTGGGCTCCATCCAGCGGCCCAGGCGCCGCTGCAGCGGCTGCAGCAGCGCGAACTCCAGCACGGCGACCAGGCCGAAGATCAGCAGCACCCAGGCGAACAGCTCGGCGGTGTCGAAGGTGCTGCGGGCATTGGCCAGGGCGTAGCCCACGCCGTTTTCCGCGCCCAGGACCTCGGCCATGACGACCAGCCGCACGCCGCCGCACATGGCGATCAGCAAGGCCGCCAGCAGGGGTGCGCTCAATGCGGGCAGGTACAGATGGCGCAGCCGCAGCCACGCGCCGTAGCGGTACACATGCGTCATCTCCACCAGTTGCCGGTCCACGTGCAGCATGCCCTTGACGGTGTTGACGTACATGCCCGGCGCCATCATCAGCGTGGTGATGAAGATGACCATCGGGGATCCCAGGCCGAACCACAGCATGGCCAGCACCACCATCACCACCGGCGGCATCGCCATCAGCAGCCAGCGCACGGGTTCGATCAAGCCGCGCAGGCGTGCGCTGTGGCCCGCCAGCACGCCCAGCGTGAAACCGATGGACGCGCCGGCCAGCACGCCGACGCCAATACGCATCAGGCTGATGCCCGCGTTGGCGAAGAACTGCTCGCTGCGCACCAGCGGGCCGATCGCCCGCAGCGCGTCCCAGGGGGTGGCCATCAGCAGGGGGCCGAGCTGGCGGGCGGTCAGGTGCCACGCAAGCAGCAACAGCAGGACGCCGGCCGCGCTCCAGCCGCGCGAGGTGCGTGCGGGGCCGCGCCCGCTGACTGGCGCGCTCATGGCCCGTAGAAGCCCACCGGCGGCAGATCGCCGCCGATGGCCTGGGGATAGCGGCTGGCCAGCAGCCGGTATAGCGATTCCAGTTCGGGCCGGACGTCGCGGGCGCTGCGGCTTTCCAGCCGGGTGCTGCGGATCGCGGTCTCGACGGCGGCGGCGGGCAGATGCGGCAGGTGCTCGCGCACCAGGGCCGCGCAGGCCGCGGGGTTGGCGGCGCACCAGCGCGCCGATTCCGTATAGGCCCGGTCCACCGCGAGGCACAGGCCGGCGTCGTCCGCCACGCCGGCCGCGGCCATGACGCCGGCCTGCGGCAACGAGGGCTGCTCGGGAAAGCCGCCGCGCCAGGCCTGCTCCAGGCTTTGCGCCCGGTACAGCGGCAAGCCGCCGGGCTGCGACGCGCGCCACAGTAGCAGCGACGCCATGGGCTCCACCAGCAGCACGTGTTCGGCCTGGCCGTTGAGCACCAGGGCGATCGCGTCCTGGGCGTCGCGCGTGCGCCGCAGGGCGACGGGGGCCAGTCCACGAGCGGTCTGGGCCTCCAGCAACGTGTCCAGCAGGACGGCGGGCAGGTCGCGCTGGAAGGGCACCACCAGTTCGCGGCCCGCCAGGTCGGCGAAGGTCTTTACCGCCGGGTCGCGGCTGACCAGCCAAAGAATGCCCCACACCGAGATGTTCAGCAGGCGCACCGGCATGCCTCGGTTGTGCAGCAGGGCGGGCAGGGTGCTGGGCGCCGCGCTGAAGTCGATATCCCGGTTCACCAGCAGCGTGCGCAGCTGGTCCGGCGTTTGCCAGAGGCGGAACCGCAGCGTGTCGGTGTAGTCCGACAGCGCGCCCTTGGCGGCCATGTGCATCAGCGGATAGCTGACCACGGCCCCCGGTCCGGCGAGTGTCAATTGCGCGTGGCGCCGGGGTGTCGCGGCCCGGGCGGCGGGCAGGCGCGGCAGCAGCGCGGCGCCCAGTGCTGCCGCGCAAAGGCGGCGGCGGGTGTGCAGAGTGTCGTTCATTTTCTAAATACGAATTATTATCGTTTTATTCTCCCACTCATGTCCGAAGGCCCAGAATGACAAATATCAATCCGCCCGAGCCGCCAGCCGCCGCCGCCGCGCTGCTCGCGAAGCATCCGCTGTTGAGCGGACTGCCGGCGGGCGTGGCCGCCGATCTGCTGCGCGACGCCAGCTCGCTGCATGCGACGGCAGGGCAGATCCTGTTCGGGGAAGGCGACGAGGCGCGCCACTATCTGCTGATCGAACGCGGACAGGCGGAGGTGATGCGCTACAGCTACAACGGCGACGAGCGCGTCTTCCGGGTGTTCGAACCTGGCCAGTTGATGGCGGAGGCGGCGATGTTCATGCCGCATGGCCGCTATCCCATGCAGGCGCGGGCCCGCGGCGACCTGCAATGCTGGCGCCTGTGCCGCCACCGGCTGCACGAGGCCTGCCGGCGCTGGCCCGACCTGGCGCTCAAGCTGCTGGCGGGATTGAGCAAGGCCGTCTATGACCAGGTGAACCGGGTCGACTGGATGACCTCCAGTTCCGCCGCCGAGCGGCTGGCCAATTACCTGATGGGGCTGCAGGAGCAACAGGGCAGCGCGCTGACGCTGCCGCTGAACCAGCGCCAGCTTGCCGCGCATCTGGGCATCCGCGCCGAAACGCTGAGCCGGCTGCTCAACGACTGGCAGGCCCAGGGCTACATCAGCGGCAAGCGCTGCCAGTGGGTGCTGCATGACCTGGTGCATCTGGGCAGCTTGACCATGACGGCGCGCCGGCCGTTCTGAAACGTGAACGCGGGCGGGGGCCCCGGCCGCGGCGCGCCAATGACTTGCGTCATGGGCGTCCGGGCCACGAGGCCGGAGAATGGACGGCCGATCCCTCCGCCCGAGCCCCGCATGTTCCCTCCCGCCCCAACGGCAGCCCCCTATACCGAAGACGACATCCACCGGCTGGTCCACCGCTTCTATGCCAAGGTGCGCCAGGACGAGGTGCTGGGTCCGATCTTCAATGCGCGGGTGGCGGATTGGGACCGCCATCTGGAGATGCTGTGCGACTTCTGGTCGTCGCTGGTGCTGGGCACGCGCCGCTTCAAGGGCGCGCCGATTCCCGCGCATGCGCGGATTCCCGACTTGTCCTGGCCCTTGTTCCAGCGCTGGCTCGCGCTGTTTCACGGCACATCGGCGGAGCTGGGGTGCCCGGCCTTGCAGACGCAGGTGGACGCCATGGCCGAACGCATCGCCGCCAAGCTGTGGAGCGTGTGGCAGCAGCGCGCCGCCATTCCCAGTTTGCCCGGCACCTTGCCCGAAGGCGTGCGGCCCTACAAGGACAGCCCGGTATTCACGCCGGAGAACCTGCCGGATGCGTTGAAGGCGGCCCATTCCACCAAGGCCGGCACCTGGGGCCTGCTCAAGGTCCACGCAGGCGTGCTGCGCTTCACGCTGGACGATGCGCCCGGCGGCGAGGCCGTGCTGACGGCGGGTCAGCAGGTGCTGATCGAGCCGCAGGTGCGGCACCACGTGGCCTTTGAACTGCCGGGCAGTTTCCAGATCACGTTCTGCAGGGCCTGATGGCGGCCGCCCTCGCAAAGGCGATCGGACTTGATTCGTTACGCCGATCGCGGCGAATGATGAAACATTTCTGTTCAAAACTGGGCTCGACCGCCCACGGACACGCGCGGCAAGCCGTTCCGCCGAGATAAATCGACGTTTCGTCGAAAAAAAGCAGTCTCTCTTTCTGGCAACGATAAAAATCGATACGTCTTCGGTTCCAAGTGGAACCCGTTGCCCGCAAAGGATGAGAGATGAAGAAGCCGACTGCCAACCCGCCCGTCCGCAAGGGCGTGGCGACCCTGCTGGGCCAGAGCCTGCGAGCCACCGGACCCCATCTTGGACGGTTTTCGTCGCTGTCGGCCACGGCTGTTGGCTTGATGCTGGCGCAGCCGGCGTACGCCGACATCAACTGTCCGCAGGCGAACTCTTCTTCTTCCGCGACGACGTGCACCGTTGGCGCTACCGATAGCGGCAACCTGACCGTCGATTACACCGGCGGCACGGGCACCGGCACCAACAACGGCGGCTATGGCGGCAACTACATCGTGGTCAACAACGGCTATCTGGGCCCCAACCCCCAGCAGGCGGCGCTGCTGGTGCGCCTGAAGGGCGGCACGGGTTCGCCCGACGGCAAGGACAGCGGCACCTTCGGCGGCTGGGGCGGCGCGATCACCATCACCAACAACGAATCGGTAGAGAGCAACGGCTCTCCCGTGGAGAGCGCGCAAGGGTCCGCGCCGGGCGTCTGGGACGACTACAGCGCGCAGTTCGGCATCTACGGCGCATCGGTGGGCGGCAAGGGCGGCACGCCGCCCGACAACTTTGGCGGCGGCAGCGGCGGCAGCGGCGGCAATGGTTCGGCGGTCACCATCAGCAACACCGGACAGGTCGTGGTGCAAAAGCTGCCCTATGGCGGCGTGGGCATCTATGGGGCCAGCATAGGCGGAACCGGCGGCGACCAGATGAGCGCCGTGGGCAGCGACCAGGTGGGCGGCAATGGCGGCAACAGCGATATCGTCAATATCACCAATACCGGCTCGGTCACGGTGTCGTCGGGCAGCGCGGGCCGCTACGCCTGGGGCATCGGCGCGGAATCGCTCGCGGGCGCGGGCGGCAAGGACAACGGCTATGGCGGCACGGGCGGCGGCGGGAACCCGTCAGGCACCACGATCATCACGAACAGCGGGAAGGTGCAGGTCAATGTCGATGTGCCCGGCGGCGCCACCAGCAATCTCCTGACCAACGGCGTGCGCGGGCTGTACGTCACCAGCCAGGGCAACGCTGGATTCGCGTCCAGCGACGGCAGCGATAACGGCGGCCCGGGCGGCGGGTTCGGCACCATGGCGGCCGTCAACAACGGGCAGATCTCGGTCACCAGCAATTCCGTGCCCGAACCGACGACTCTGGCATCCCTGTCCGGCGGCATCGTGATGGTGGGCCTGGGCGGCGTAGGCGGCGGCGGGCCCATGACCATGAGCAACACCACCAACGAGATAGGCGGCGTCGGGGGCTCGGCCCTGTCTTCGGCGACCGTCACGCTGAACGACGGCTCGTCGATCACCACCAGCGGCTACTACCTGCCAGGCGTGAACGTGATCAGCCAAGGCGGCGACGGCGGCCCCGGGCGCGAAACCAGTAACGGCGCCAACGGCGGTAACGGCGGCACCGTCGTCGTCGGCATGAGCGGCAGCGCCAGCATTTCCACCTACGGCACGCAATCCCATGGCATCGTCGCGCGCAGCGCCGGTGGCGGGGGCGGCGGCTTGGAGAGCAGCAGCGGCCTGGTCGATTTCAAGGCGGAAAACGCAGGCGTGGGCGGCGCCGGCGGCACGATCAGTGTGACGACCGGCGATGCCTCGACGGGCGCCGCCGGCGGTTCGATCAAAACCCAGGGGGATTATTCGATCGGCATCCTGGGGCAGTCGATGGGCGGCATCGGCGGCACCACCAGCGGCAATTTCGAGATGTTCGGCAATGCCGGCGCCGATGCCGGCAACGGCGGCGCCAGCGGCACGGTCAACGTCGACAGCCGCACCGCCATCACCACGTTTGGCGCATCGTCGCACGGCATCGTGGGGCAGGCCATCGGCGGGGGCGGCGGCACGGCAGGCGCCAGCGCCGGCCTCGTTGCAGTGGGAGGCGCTGGCGGAAGCGCTGTCGCGGGCGGCACGGTGAACCTCAAGCAGAGCGGCAACCTGAACGTGTATGGCTCGGCTTCCATCGGCATGCTGGCGCAAGCCATTGGCGGCGGCGGCGGTGACGGCGGCAGCGCCAACGGCGTGGCGGTGATCGGCGGCACGGGCGGAGGCGGGGGCGCGGGTGGCCAGGCAACGGCCAGCCTCGGCGGGTACTCGATCTATACCGGCGGCGATCATGGCTACGGCATCGTTTCGCAAGCCATCGGGGGAGGCGGGGGCACCGGGGGCGCGGCGTCCGCCTACGATGCCGGCGTGGGGTTCTCCATGGCGGTCGCGATAGGCGGCACGGGCGGCAATGGCGGCGCGGGCGGCGTGGCGGCCGCCAACGTTTCCAACGCCAGCGTGAACACGGGTGCAAGCGATGCGCATGGCGTCATCGTGCAATCGGTGGGCGGCGGAGGCGGGGCCGGCGGCGCGTCGGTGGCCCAGGCCCTGACCATCGCGGTTCCCGACGAAGACGCTTCGTTTGGCGTCGCGGTCAGTTTCGCCATGGGCGGCTCGGGCGCGACGGGTGGGGCAGGGTCCACCGCCACGGCAACGCTGGCCAACGCCGGGGTCACGACAAGCGGCGCCAATGCGCAGGGCGTGATCGTGCAGTCCATCGGCGGCGGCGGCGGCATGGGCGGCAGCGCGTCGGCGACGTCCACGGTGATCGGCACGGGCGACTCCATCGGCGGATCGCTGCAGTCCTCGCTGGGCGGCAGCGGCGGCGCGGGCAACACGGGCGGCACGGCGTCGGTGGTCATGCAGGGCAGCAGCATCGTCACCTCGGGCGATTCCGCCAATGCGATTCTGGTGCAGAGCGTGGGCGGGGGCGGCGGCGCGGGCGGCGTGGGATCGGCCACGGGGCGCAGCATCAATACCGACGCCAATGTGTCGATCACGATCGCCTTGGGCGGCAGCGGCAACTCGGGCGGCAACGGCGGCACCGCCAGCCTGACGATAGACCCGGGCAGCTCGGTGACCACGCGTGGCGACGGCGCGCGCGCCGCGCTGTTGCAGTCCATCGGCGGCGGCGGCGGGGCGTCGCAGGGCGGCCAGGTCGGCCTGGAGGTAAGCGCTACCGAAGAGGACAGCACCACGGACTTCCGCGGCTCGGTCTCCGTCGGCCGCGGAGGCGGCGGAGGCGGCAACGGCGGCGCGATCAATTTGAACAGCGACGGCAACATCTTCACCTATGGCGCCGACGCGGACGGCCTGCTGGCGCAAAGCATCGGCGGCTCCGGGGGGCTGGGTGGCGCGGTGGGCGGCAACAGCGGCGCCACCTCTTCGCTCTCCCCAGTGAACGATTCCGGGACCACCTATCAGTTCACCGTGGCCGTGGGCGGGACGGGCGGAGCCGGTGGGAGCGGCGGCGCCATCGGAAGCAGCAGCGCGCCCGCCATTCTGGGCGCCTCCACCCAGACCTACGGCGACTACGCGGACGCGGCCGTGGTGCAATCCATCGGCGGCGGCGGTGGCGCGGGCGGGGCGTCCACGGTGTCCTCCAGCGTCTCCCTGTCCAATGTCACGCTGGCGGTCGGGGGCAGCGGCGGCAACGGCGGATCGGGCGGCGCCATCACGGCCTGGCTGAACGACGACGGCGTCAACGCGTTCAATACCGAAGGCTACGGCGCGGCAGGCATCGTGCTGCAGTCCATCGGCGGCGGCGGCGGCATGGCGGGATCGGGTTCGCCGCGGGCACGTGGCCAGATGCGGCTGGGCGGCATGCAGGGCAATGGCGGCGCCATCACCATCACTGGTGGAAGCTGGGCTTCGATCCAGACCAAGGGCGATAGCGCCTACGGTCTGGTCGCGCAATCGATCGGCGGCGGCGGCGGCATCGCCATGGCGGGCAGCACCGGTGCGGCGGCCAATCCCGGCAGCCAGCAGTTCAGCATGACCGCGGGCAACACCACCGGTGGCGGCTACGGCAGCCCCGTCACTATTGGCGGGGGCCTGAACCTGAACACCTACGGCGACAGGGCGATGGGCGTCATCGCGCAGTCCATCGGCGCTGGCGGGGGCGTTGCGACCAGCGGCACCGCGAGCGGGATCGGCACGATCGAACTGGGCAGCCAGCGGACCAGTTACTCCGCCGCGAACGCCAGCGATGTGACGGTCGCCCTGAGCGGCACCATCGCGACCCGAGGCGCCGGCTCGCACGGCATCGTCGCCCAATCCATCGGCGGTGGCGGGGGCATCGTGGGCGACGTGTCCCAAGCCATCCAGTTCAATCCGGCGGGGTTTGCCAGGCAGTCGATCACGGCCAACTCCAATGGCGGCGGAGGCAATGACGTCAATGTGGCCTTCAACGGCAACCTGGCGACAAGCGGCGCCAACGCGCACGGCATCGTGGCGCAGTCGATCGGCGGTGGCGGCGGGCTTGCCGGCGGCCCGCAGGGCGGATTCGCGGGATCCACCGGGGAGGGCGGCAGCGCGGGCGATGTCGACGTCCAGCAGTCGGGCACCTTGCAGGCCACGGGCGCGGGATCGGCGGGCATATTCGCGCAAAGCGACAGCGGCATCTACAAGGACCGGGTCGCCGTCGTCGTCAACGGCGACGTGCTGGGCGGCTCGGGAACGGGCAGCGGGGTGTGGATCGCCTCGGGCGAGGATAACCAATTGACCGTGAATGCGGGCGGCTCGCTAGGGGCGCTATCGGGCGTGGCGGTGCGCTACGACGGCAAAGGCAATGCCGCGTCGGGTGCCGTGCTGAACATCGATAACTACGGCACGCTGTCCGGCAGCGTCCTGTGCACCAACGCCGATGGCGGCAATGCCTGCGCCCTGCACAACCAGGCGGGCGCCGTGGCCACCGACGCCGTCGCCTATAACGCCGACGTCCGCAACGACGGGCTGATCGTGATCGGCAGGCCCGGCCAGTTCCAGACGTTGACGGTCAGCGGCGGCCTGACCCAGTCCGCCAGCGGCGTGTTGCGCGCCGATGTGGATTTCGACAAGCTGCGGTCTTCGCAGATGATCGTGCAGGGCGACGCCGATCTGGCGGGAGGCATGGACGTGCTGCCGCAAGCGCTGCTGCCTAACCGTGAACTGTCCGTGGTGACGGTGCAGGGAAGCTTGCAGGGCGTGCTTACCGCGGTGGACAGCCCGGTCTTCGACTACGAAACGCGCCAGGTCGGGCCGGAAACCCGTATCCGCGTCGAGGCCGCCGATTTCAATGCGGCTTCGATGAGCTTGAAGCAGAACCAGAGCCAGGTCGCCCGGCACTTGCAGCGCATCTGGGACGCGGGCGGAAATTCCGCGCTGGCGCCGCTCTTCGCGCAGTTGGACCTGGCCTCGCGCCAGGGCGCGGGCGCCTACCGCGACAGCGTCGCCAACCTGTCGCCGGGCGTGACGCTCGCGCCGGCGGTGCAGTCCGCCGCCAACCTGGGGCAGTTCACTGGCGCCATGATGTCGTGTCCCACCTTCACCGGCGCGGATGCGATGACGGGCGAACAGAATTGCTTCTGGGGGCAGGTGAGCGGGCGCGCCACCAGCCAGGACGGCAGCGCAGGCACCTCGGGATTCAACTACGACACCGTCACCTATCAGTTCGGCGGCCAGCGCGAGGTCAGCCCCGGCTGGTTTCTTGGCGGCTCCATGGCGTACCAGAACAGCCACGTGCGCGCCAGCGACGGCAGCGTCAACGGCAATGGCGACAGCGGCTACGCCGGCGTGGTGCTGAAGCGGGAAGCGGGACAGTGGGTGTTCTCCGCGGCCTTGGGCGGCGGCTATGGCGGCTATCGGATGGACCGCGGCATCGACATCGCCGGCTATCAGGAAACCGTGTCCAGCCGGCCCGACGTGTACGGGTTCAATGCGCGCCTGCGCGCCGCGCGTACCTTCGCGCACGGCAATACGTACGTGAAGCCCTATGTGGATCTGGATTTCAGCTACAGCCGCATGCCCGCCTACACGGAGTCGGGCGACAACCCGCTGGCGCTGTCGGTCGACGGCAGCGATCAGTTCGTCGTGGGCCTGTCGCCCATGATCGAGATCGGCGGCCGGGCCGAACTCGACAACGGCGCGATGCTGCGTCCGTTCCTGTATGTGGGCGGGTCCTTCCTGTCGCAGGACGATTGGACTTCCCGCGCGCGCCTGCGCGGCGCGCCGCAGGGCACGGGCGCCTTCGACACTTCGCTGCCTGTCGACGACGTGGTCGGCAAGGTGGGCGCGGGGCTGGAGGTGATGAAGGCGGGCGGCGTGGATTTCCGTCTGCAGTACGAAGGCCAGTTCTCGGAGCACGTAAGCAGCCACAGCGCGGCGCTGAAGGTGATGGTGCCGTTCTGAGCGCGCGCGTGGCGTGTCTGGCCAAGGCGGCGGCGCGGGCTTTATGCCTGCGCCACCGCGCGCCGCAGGCGCAGCGACGCGACGCGGCCCAGGACGATGGGCGCGACTCCGTTGTTGAACGTCACTTCGGTCTGCGCGCCGGCGAGTTGCGACAAATGGGAGACATGCTCCAGATTGATGATGACCGAGCGCGACAAGGCGCAGAAGGGCGGGAAGGGAAGCTGCGCCGCCAGCCGCTTGAGCGTGATGTGCATCAGCTCGTTCGCATTGGCGGCGCTGCTCAGGCGCACATAGTCGCCCTGGGCTTGCATGACGGTCAGTTCCTGAACCTTGATCAGCCGGGTGCCGGCCTTGGTTCGCATGGACAGGTGGCCGGCCGCGCGGGGGCGCAGCCGCGCCAGCGTCTGCGTGAGCCTGTCGGGGCAGACCGGCTTGAGCAGATAGTCGACCGCTTCGACGTCGAAGGCACGGGCGGCATAGTCGGTATGCGCGGTAACGAAGACAACGGAGGCCGCGGATTCCTGGCCATCCAGAAGATCGAAGCCCGTGCCGGAGGCCAGTTCGATATCCAGGAAAATGGCATCGGGCTGATGGTCCCGCATCAAGCGTCTGGCCTGCTCGACCGTGGCGGCCTCGCCCTCGACCTGGACCGCGGGCGCGGCTTCAAGCAGGCGGCGCAGGTAGCGCCGCGCCGGCGCCTCGTCGTCGATGATCAGCACGCGTAGCATGGTTCTCTCAGGCGCCAGGGATGTGGCGAGTATATTCTCTCCATGATATTGACTTCGATCGGCCAGGGACTCAGCCAGGGGGAATCTTCCCCGGGATTCTGGCGCGCCCAGGTCGTGGGGTGGGTTTTTCTTGCGGTCATCGGCTACTTCATCCGCCTGGCCGTGTTCGGCAATGCCGTCGCGGCGTTCTGGCTCACGCTGGCGCTGGAGCCGCTGGCGTTCGTCATGACCAGCGCGGCCGCCGTGCTGCACGGACGCCGGCCGGCCAAGGCCGATTCGCCGTTGCTGGTGCTGGCCTGCGCGGTGCTGCTGTGCGTGGCCGCGTCGGCGCTGCTGGCCTCGATTGCCTATGCCATCAATCAACTGTTCCTGCCGGGGATGATCCGGGTGATACCGGGAAACCAATACCGGCTGGCCTTCATCTACTACATGGGAATACTGTCCATCTGGACGCTGATCTACTTCGGCGTGTCGGCCGAACTGGCGGCGCGCACCGAACGCATGTCCAAGATGAAGGCCGAGACCCGGTCACTGAAACTGGAACTGGAACATCTGCAGCTACAGATCGAGCCCCACTTCCTGTTCAATTCGCTCAACACCATCGTGGCGGAAATCGCCGATCGCCCCAAGGTTGCCGAAGAGATGACGCGCCGCCTGGCCGACTATCTGCGCTATTCGCTGGACAGGCGCGGGCGCGGCCTGTGCCGGCTGGAAGAGGACATCGAGGCGGCCCAGGCCTACATACGCATACAGGCGCTGCGTTTTGACAGGCAGCTCGAATGCCGGTGCCAGATCGACCCGGCCACGCTGCAGATCAACATACCCCACATGACCCTGCAGGGGCTGGCGGAGAATGCGATCAAGCACGGCATGCGTTCAGAGCGCGACCGGTTCGTGATCCACATCCGCACCCGCCTTCAGGACGATGTGCTGATCATCGCGGTCGACAACCCGGGCCAGTTGCAGGCGCCCTTCGATCTGGTCCAGAGCGCGGGCGGCCTGGGCAATCTCTGCCGCCGCCTGGCCCTGCGCTACGCCGGCCGCTATGAATTTTCGCTGGATCAGCGCGGCGCCACGACAGTGGCCGAAATCCGGCTAAGGGGCGATCCGGCGCCGCTGTAGCAGCCCCGGCACATCACGCGCGCGCCTCAGGCCTGGACTTGCGCCGGCAGGTAGAAGCAGAAGCCGCTGTTGCGCAGTGTCTTGACCGGCAGCGTCTGGCCGCTGACGGCTTCGACGCGGCGGCGCAAGCGGCGCATTTGCGTATCCAGGCGGCGCTGGTCGTATTCCAGGAAATCGGCGCCCAGGGATTCGATGATCTCGCGGCGGCTGATGTTTTCGCCTGGCCGGTTCATCAGGCAGCGCAGCACCGTCAGGTCCTGCTGCGACAGCGGAACGGCCGGCGCGTTGGGTATGCGCAGCCGCCGCGGGCCCACGTCCAGCAGCCATTCGGCGGGCGGCTGGTCTTCGCCAGGCCGTTGCAGGCCGAGGCGCCGGGCCAGCGCCGCCAGCGTGGCGGCCAGCTCGTCAAGGTCGCAGCCCTTGCCCAGATAATGATCGGCGCCCATTCCCAGGCCCGCGATCTTGTCCGGGCCGGTGTGGCGCGCGCTGAACACGACGATGCCGACCTGCTGGCCCTCCTGGCGCAGGCGCTGGATCAGGTCCAGGCCGCAGCCGTCGGGCAAGCCGATGTCGATGACGGCAAGCCGATGGCGGCCGGCGTCGAAGCATTGGTCGAATTCCTTCAGGCTGGATACGCATAGTGGCGCGTAGCCCAGTTCTTCGAGAAATTCGCCAAGTTCCTGGCGCAGCACGGGTTCGTCTTCCAGCAGGATCACATCAGGCATGCGTTGCCTGTGAAAATGCCGCCGGCGGGCTGGTGTAATCTGCCTGGTTGCACGGAAATGCGTATGGTTTGCGACTTGATGAAGCGGAAATATTACCCCACGACACGCGCGTGGCTCGCGCTGCTGGCGTGGTTGATGGCCGGCATGTTGTTCTTGGCCGCGGAGGCGCGCGCGGCGCCCCTGCGCCTGGACGGGCAGGTTGGCGTGGAGGACGCCGGGGGCCATCTTGAGCGCCTGGACGACCCGAATGGCTCGCTCGATGCCGCCACCGCCGCGGACGCGCCCGGCTGGACGCCGCTGCCCGGCAACCTGAGCGCGGGCTTCACGCCGGCCACGGTCTGGCTGCGCTTGCCGGTGCGGGTGGACCAGATTCCGCAGGGCGGCTGGATGCTGCGCCTGAGCAATGCACTGCTGGACGATGTGCGCGCCTATGTGAGCCGGGGCGGCGGATGGGCGCCGCTGGGACGCAGCGGCGAGGACCTGGCGCGCGCCGAATGGCCGGTGGACTATCGCAGCCCGGTCATTCAATTCAATCCGCCGAGCGCGGGCGACTACGTCATCCTGGTGCGGCTGGAAAGCAAGAATGCGCTGGCGGCGCGCCTGGAGGTCTGGCAGCGTCTGGCCTTCGACAACCAGTCGCGCCGTGAGGGGCTGCTGTTCGGCCTGTACTTCGGTTTCTATCTGCTGCTGATCTGCGCGCACGCCGCCTTCTGGCTGGTCACGCGCGCGCCCATGAGTGGCCTGTTCCTGGCCTACATCGGCAACTGCGTCTTCAATGAAGTGCTGTCGCTGGGACTGGTGCAGCAGCTCACGGGCCTGCCGGTCGCCTGGAGCGACCGCCTGTTGGGCGTCGGCATCGCCGTCAGCCTGCCCGTGGCGCTGCGCATCGCGTGCCGCCAATTGAACCTTGCCGCGCTTTATCCGCGCGCGGTGCGCTGGCTGGATGCGCTGTTCTGGGGCATTGCCGTGGCGTGCGCGACACTGGTCGTGACGGGGCATTACGCTTGGGGCATGCAGCCTATCCAGGCGCTGGCCCTGTTGCTGATCGTCGGCTTTTCGGCCCTGGCGGTTTACTTGCTGAAACGCGGGTGGCGGCCGGCGCGCTTTTTCGCGGTGGCCTTCGGCGTGTTCTATGTGAGCGTGCTGATCGCCTTTCTGCGCAACCTGGGTGTCTTCCCGGTCAACGCCTTCACGGAGTACGTCTCCACGCTGGGCACGATGCTGCATATGCTGTTGCTGAGCCTGTTCATCGTGGGGCGCTACGAACGGCAGCGCCGCTTCAAGGAACGGCAGCAGGCCAATCTGGCCGCGGAGCTGGCGCGTCAGCACAGCCACCGGCTGGAACGGGAGGTCGTGTTGCGCACGGCCGAAATGCAGAGCGAAATCGAACGCCGGGTAGCGCTGGAGGGCGAGCTGCGCACCTCGCTGAACAAAGAGCGCCAGATGTTCGTGGAGCAGCGCGAGTTCGTGGCCATGGTGTCGCACGAATTCCGCACGCCCTTGGCCATCATCACGACGTCGGCGCAGCAGCTGGGCCGCAATCTTGCCGCGCCGGTCGAGAAAAGCCTGGCGCGCTGCGGCAACATCCGCGACGCCGCGCTGCGCCTGCTGGCCCTGGTCGACGAATACCTGACCGACGACCGCATGCGCGAGCCGCGCGCCGCGCTGCGCATGACCCGATGCGACGTTCCGGCGCTGCTGGAAGACTTGCGCCGGGAGTTCCCGCCCGGACGCATCCAATGCGCCTACGGTCCTGGCGCGCATGTCCTGGCCTGCGACGCCAGCATGCTGCACATCGCATTGCGCAATCTGCTGGCCAACGCGGACCGGCATTGCGCCGAGGGCGGGACGGTGACCGTGGCGGTGGGCCAGGAGGGGGGCGTGCTGCGCATCGCGGTCTCCAACCCGGGCAGCCACATCCCGCCGGCCGAGCAGGAGCGCCTATTCCAGAAGTACTACCGGGGGCAGAATGCGCTGCGCCATCCGGGCGCCGGCCTGGGTCTGTACCTGGTCAAATCGATCGCCGAGCGTCTGGGCGGGACGGTCATCCTGGAGACCGCGGGCGGGGCGGAGCCCGTGTGCTTCTGCCTGAGCCTGCCGTTGCACCGCGCGGACTGAGCGGACTCAGCGGACTCATTCCCGGGCTGGGGCGAAAGCCGGCCGGCCCGTGGACCGAATCCGATTAGGGTTTCCTGCTGCGCGTCGCCTGTCGACATCTGACAGCTGTTGCTTGAAAGCATCTATTTGTATCGCCACAGATTGACGGGCCGGATTTTATCGTCGCGTAAAATTAGCTATTTAGCGCGTTTTGTGCCGCTAAATTCAGGATATACAGCGCACTTTACAAATTGCTCAGATTTGCTCAGGTATAGCGATGCAATGATCTGTACATTTCCGAAACGAAATTTACATGGTCACTACAAAATGTCTCGCCGCTTTCCGCTTACTCGTCTTGCCCTGCTGCTCAGCCTGAGTGCTTCGCCTTTCGGTGCGCCGTCCGCCTTCGCCGCGGGCGGGCCGTATATTCAAGATGGCGGCCCGGTGGTTGTTGCCGATCTCATCAATACCGGCGGCTACGATTCCATCAGCCTGATCAACAATGCACAGCGTGCAGGCCACATCATCAACAATGGGAGTTTGTGGAATGCGTCCAGCACGGGCGCCGGCATCAAGCTGGACGCGTCGACCCTGAACGGTTCGATCATGAACCAGGTCGGCAGCCAGTTGACCGGCACGTTCGCCGTCCAGGTCCTGAATGGCACCGTGGTCTATGGCGACATTTTGAACGACGGCCGGATTTCGGGCAGCTACGGTACCGGCGTGGGGCTCGAAGTCTCCGGCGGCAGCGAGGTTCGCGGGCGCATCGTCAACACGAATGTGCTCCAGGCGGGCATCGTGGTGAATAACGCCACCGTGATCGGCGGCATCCTGAACACCGGCACCATCGAGCGCAAGATCGACGACGTGGCGCTGGATGTCGCGGGCGCGACCGTGCCGATGGTCATCACCAACACGGGTACGATTGCTGGCGATGTCCGCCTTGGCGCGTCCACCCTGAACTTCGAGGGCGGCGATATCACGGGCGCCATCACGGCCAGCAGCGGCATCCTGAATGTCAACGCCGACTTTTCGCCGAAGGCCAAGATCAGCGTCAACCAGTTGAACCTTGCCGCGGGCAAGACGCTGACCCTGTCCAAGCAGGAAGTGAAGGGCCTGATGTCGATCGGCGGCACCCTGGCCGGTTCGGGCGATGTGGGCCCGACGACGCTGCTCGCGGGTTCGACCCTTTCGCCCGGCACCGCCAAGACGCCGGTCGGCGCCCTCACGGTGAACGGCGACCTGACCTTCAACGCGGATTCGACCTATCGCGTTGATGCCACGCCGGACGGCAAGAGCGACACCGTGCACGCCATGGGTGCCGCCAACCTGGCGGGCTCGGTGCTGCACGTGGGCGCGGGCGGCGCTTATGCCGCGGCGACCAACTACACGATCGTCACCGCGGACGGCGGCTTGAACGGCAAGTTCGACAGCCTGTCCAGCAATCTGGCCTATCTGGATCCGAAGCTGGCCTATCAGGGCAATGACGTGGTGCTGAGCGTCAACCTGAAGACGGTTCCGGTCGATCCCGTCACGCCGCCCGTGGACAACGGCGGCGGCGATACCGGCGGCAACACCGGCGGCAACACCGGCGGCGGCGCAACCCGTCCCATCGAGTTCGCCGACCTGGCCGTTACCGGCAACCAGCGTTCGGTCGCGAAAGCGGTGCAGACGATGCCCGCCACCAGTTCGCTGTACTCGCGTGTGCTCAACCTGCCCGAGGGCACCCCGGCCGGCGTGTTCGCCGACCTGTCCGGCGAATCGTTCGGCAGCAGCGTGTCGGCGATGCAGAACGTCAGCAACAACGTCGCCAGCCTGCCCACCGCGCAATTGCGCGCCAACATGAATGCCGGTTTCATCCCGGGCCCCCCCACGGCGCAAGTGGGCCGCGGCGACGCCTCGATGCTGCCGCGCTCCGCCGCGCAGCCGATGTGGGCGCAGGTCTTCGGCAACTGGCGCACGATGGACGGCAATAGCAACGTCGCCAAGTCCCGTGAACGCGACGTCGGCATCTTCGTCGGCGGGGACCACGGCGTGGGCAACGGCTGGCGCCTGGGCGGCGCGTTTGGCTACACCGACAGCAGCATCACCGTGGACGACCGTTCCGCGAAATCCGACGTGAACAGCTATAGCGCGATCCTCTATAGCGGCAAGTCGTTCGAGGCCGGCTCGGGCAAGATCAACTTCACCGCCGGCCTGGCCTACACGTGGCACGACATCGACAGCAAGCGCAACATCAACGCGGCGGGCGAGCGCCAGGAACTGAAGGCCGATTACAGCGCAAGCACCGGCCAGATCTTCACCGATGTGGGCTATGCGATTCCGCTGACCGAGCGCGTCACGCTTGAACCGTTCTTCGGCGCGGACTTCAGCGACCTGCGCACCCGCGGCTTCTCGGAATCGGGCGGCGACGCGGCGCTCAGCGGCAAGAGCAGCACCAACCACGTGGGCACGACCACGCTGGGCCTGCGCGCGCAGACCACGTTCGACGTCAAGGAAACCGCCGCCCGCCTGCGCGGCATGCTGGGATGGCGCCACGCCTACGGCGACGTCAATCCGGAAGCGACGATGTCGTTCGACGGCAGCCAGCCCTTCACCGTGGCGGGCAATCCGCTGGCGCGCGACGCGGCGGTCATGGAACTGGGCGTGGACCTGGCGATGAGCAAGAACGCCACCCTGGGCCTGGCCTACTCGGGCCAGTTTGGCGACGGCAACCGCCAGAACACCGGCACCGTGAACGTGAGCTGGCGCTTCTAAGCGCAACCGTTCCGGCGCACGCGCAGAGGCTGGCCTTCCGGGGCCAGCCTTTTTTTTGCTTCCCGGACCCTGCGGCCTCCGTGAAATACAGGATGCCGTCGAGCGTGACCCTTGGATACACTGTCCGGCCACCCCTATAACGAGAACGCCATGAGACAGTTTCTTCCCGCCCTGGGCGCCGCCCTGGTGCTATCGCTGGCCGCCAATCCCGCGGCCGCCCAGCAGTCCCCGCCGCGCGACCCCTTCTTCTGGCTCGGGGAAATGAACAAGGCCACGACGGTCATCAACACCGACGAAGGTTTGCTGGACAAGGCCATGGCGCCGCGCCTGGCGGCGGGCGTGGCCAAGGTCATCCATGACGGCAACCAGCCGGGCGCGAAGCGGCCGGCCACCGTCATCACCTTCGAACCCCTGCTGATCAAGGCGGCGGGCGAGGACATCACCCTGCTGCATGCCGGCCGCTCCAGCCAGGACATGCACGCCACCTACCGCAGCGCGATCCTGCGCGACAAGCTGCTTGAACTGGCCGACCAGTTGAACATCACGTCGGCATCGCTGGTGGAATTGGCGGCCAAGCATGCCGGCACCATCGTGCCGAACTACACCAACGGCGTGGCGGCGCAGCCCAATAGCTATGGACACTACCTGCTGGGGCAGGCCGCCGGCCTGGCGCGCGACGCGCAGCGCATCCGCGAAGCCTACGTCCGCATCGACCGCTCGCCCATGGGCACCACGGTGCTGAACGGCACGAGCTGGCCGCTGGACCGCAAGCGCATGGCGCAATACCTTGGATTCGCCGCGCTGGTGGACAACGCCTACGACGCTTCGCAGATCTCGTCCATGGACCAGCCGGTCGAAGTGGCGTCCATCGTCACCAGCATCGCACTGCGCACCGGCAACTTCGTCGAAGACGTGATGACGCAGTACGCGCAGTCGCGCCCGTGGATCCTGCTGCAGGAGGGCGGCGGCAATACCTACGTGTCCAGCGCCATGCCGCAGAAGCGCAATCCCGGCCTGCTCAACGACACGCGCAGCGACGCGTCGACCGCCGTGACGCTGGCCATGGGGCCGATCATGCAGACCCACAACATCACCCCGGGCATGAGCGACCCCAAGGACGTGAAGCAGAACTCGGCCATGGTCGACAGCGGCATTTCCGCGCTCAAGCGCTGGGACCGCGTGCTGAAGGCCATGGTCATCAGCCCCGACCGCGCGCTGGAAGAACTGAACAGCGACTGGACCGCGTCGCAGGAACTGGCCGACGTGCTGATGCACAAGTACAAGCTGCCGTTCCGCGCGGGGCATCATTTCGCGTCGGAAGTCGTGTCGTACGCCAAGTCCAACAACATCAAGCCGCTGGACTTTCCTTACGATCAGGCGCGCCGCATCTACGCCGATACGATGAAGGACTCGAAGTACGGCACCGACCTGCCCATGAGCGAAGCCGAGTTCCGCGCGACGCTGGATCCCGTGGCGATCGTGAAGAACCGCGCCACCAGCGGCGGCCCCCAGCCCAAGGAAATGGACCGCATGCTGAAGGAAGCGCGCGAACAGCTCGCCTCGCAGGACAAGTGGATCAAGGACCGCCGCGCGCACATCCGCGATTCGCTGGCCGAACTGGACAAGCAGTTCGACGCGCTGGCGGCCAGCGCGCCCAAGCAATAGGGCTGGCATAGGCCGGGGGCCAGGCCGTGCCCCGGCCGGGCCGCCGGTCAGGACCCGTGGCCAGGCCCTAATCCGGGGCAGTCTTCCCGCATGCCTGCAGGACGCAGCCGCGCAGCCAGCGATGCGCGGCGTCGCCATCCATCCTGGGATGCCAGAGCATCGACACCAGGAAGGGCTCCATCGGAAAGGGCAGGGAAAATCCGCGCATGCCTTCCCGCATGGCTTCGGTATGCCGTTCGGGAACCGTGGCGATCAGGTCCGAGGCCCGGGCCAGCGCCAGCGCGGCGGAAAAGCCGCCGGTGATGGCGGCGATGCCGCGTTCGCGCCCCAGCCGCTTCAAGGCTTCGTCCATGGGCCCCGAGTCCAGGCCCCGGCGCGACACCAGGACGTGGCGGCCGGCCGCGTAGCGCGCCAGCGTGACCTTGCCCTGGCTCAGCGGATGGCCGGCGCGCATGACGCCGATAAAGCGGTCTTGAAACAGCGCGCGCGTACGCAGCTCGGGGCTGGCGGAATCCCCCACCACGCCCGTTTCCAGGTCCACGGCGCCCGTGCGTAGCGGCGCGCTGTCCTTGTCCGTCTTCTGAACGAAGCGCAGCCGCACGCCGGGCGCTTGCGCGCCGATGCGGGCCAGCAGCGCGGGGCCGAAGTTCTCCACGAAACCGTCGCTGGTCCGCAGCGTGAACGTACGCGCGAGCCGCGCCGGGTCCAGATGCTCCGCCGGGCGCAGCACCCCTTCCACGTCCCTCAGCAGCACGCCGACCCGCTCGCGCAGTTCCAGCGCCCGGGGGGTGGGGACCAGGCCGCGCCCCGCGCGCACCAGCAGCGGATCGCCCGTGGTGTCGCGCAGGCGCGCCAGCGCGCGGCTCATGGCCGAGGGGCTCAGGCGCAAACGCCGGGCCGCGCCCGCCACGCTGCCTTCCGCAAGCAGCGCGTCCAGGGTGATCAGCAGATTGAGGTCGGGCATGGTCATGCGGCAAACGTAGCATGTCCGCCGCGCGGCGGGAAAGCACGACATGGCGTCGCATGCAGGTATTCAGTGCAAATGCTGCGTCTTCCGCCAATCGTGCGCCGGGCCTACGCTGGGTCTTGTCTTCCCTTTGCTGGACACGATCATGCCCGACTCCGATGATTTCCCTTTGCCTTCCCCGCCGCGCTTCGCCCTGCTGGCGTGCCTGTCCTTGGCGACGCTGCTGTCATCGCTGGGCACCAGCATCGCCAATGTCGGCCTGCCAACGCTGGCGCAGGCGTTCGGCGTGTCGTTTCAGGCGGTGCAGTGGGTGGTGCTGGCCTATCTGCTTGCCATCACGGCCGCGATCGTGGGCGCCGGCCGGTTGGGCGATCTGCTGGGCCGGCGGCGGCTGATGCTGGCGGGGCTGGCGCTGTTCACCGCCGCGTCGGTCCTGTGCGGCGCGGCGCCGGACCTCTGGGTCCTGGTGGCGGCGCGCGCCGCGCAGGGCCTGGGCGCCGCTGTACTGATGGCGTTGACCATGGCCTTCGCCAGCGAGGCGGCGCCGAAGGGCCGGACGGGAAGCGTCATGGGTTGGCTGGGCACGATGTCGGCGGTCGGCACCGCGCTGGGCCCGACGCTGGGTGGCGCGCTGATCGCCGGGGCGGGATGGCGGGCGATCTTCCTGATCAATCTGCCGCTGGGCGTGCTGACGTTCTGGCTGGCCCTGCGCCATCTGCCGGCCGATCGGCGGCATCCCGCGCAGACAGCGGTTCGCTTCGACCGCCTGGGCAACGCGCTGCTGGCGCTGACGCTGGCGGCCTACGCATTGTCGATGACGCTGGGGCGCGGCCATTTTGGATTGCTCAATGGCGCTTTGCTTGCGGCGGCGGCGGCCGGTTTGGGCCTGTTCATCAGGGTTGAATACAGGACCGCGCATCCCTTGATCAGGCCGGCCATGTTTGGCAACGCGGTGCTGGCCGGCGGCTTTGCCACCAGCGCGCTGGTGGCCACGGTAATGATGGCGACCCTGGTGGTGGGGCCCTTCTACCTGGCGGGCGCGCTGGGGCTGGATGCCGCGCGGGCTGGGCTGGTGATGTCTTGTGGTCCGCTCGTGGCCGCCCTGGCTGGCGTGCCCGCCGGCCGCTGCGTGGATCGCTTTGGCGCGCGGGCCATGGCGCTGGCCGCATTGATCGCGATGGCGGCCGCTTCGGCCACGCTGCCGGCGGCGAGCGCGGCGTTCGGCGTGGCGGGGTACATCGTTCCGCTTGCCGTGCTTACCGCGGGCTATGCGCTGTTCCAGGCGGCCAACAACACGGCCGTGATGGGCGGCATCGGTGGCGGCGAACGCGGCGCCGTGTCGGGCATGCTGAACCTGTCCCGCAACCTGGGCTTGATCACCGGCGCGTCGGCGATGGGCGCGCTGTTCGCCGCCGGCGCCGGGGTGGCGGATCCGATGGGCGGATCGCCCGAGGCGCTTGCGGCCGGGCTGCGCGCGGTGTTTGCCGCGGGCGCGGCGCTGATCACGCTGGCCGCGGCGGTGGCGGCGGCAAGCCGCCCCAAGCTTGCCGCCGTCCAGCCTTAGCCTTACTCCGCCTTCAGGCCGGCCTGCACGATCAGCGGCTGCCACTTCAGGCGTTCGCTGCGGGCAAACGAAGCCAGCTCCCCGGGCGTGCCGCCGCCGGGCTCGTGGCCCAGGTCCAGCAGCTTCTGCCGCACTTCGGGACGGGCCAGGATCTTCGCAAGCGCCTCGTTCAAGGTATTGATGGCCGCCTGCGGCGTGCCCTTCGGCGCGTAGAGCCCGTTCCAGGCGATGACCTGGAAGCCGTCCAGACCTTGCGCCGCCACTGACGGGACGCCGGGCAGCAGGGCCGATTCCTTCAGCGAGGTCACGGCCAGCGCGCGCAGCTTGCCGCCGGTGATGAACGAGCGGGCCGCGCTGACGGTGTCGATGCCGACCTGGACCTGGCCGCCCAGCAGATCCGTCGTGGCGGTGGCCGATCCCTTGTAGGGAATGCCGCGCAGGCTGTTCACGCCTTGCTGCTTGAGCAGTTCGAAGACCAGCCGCGCGGTGGTGCTGGGCATGCCCACGTTGACGCTGTCGGGCTTGGCCTTGGTTGCGTTGCGCAGATCGGCCAGGCTGGCATAGGGCGAGGCGGGCGTGGTCAGCAGCACCATGGGGAAGGAGCTGACCAGCATGATGGGCGCGAAGTCCTTCTCGGGATCGAAGGCGGTGGACGCATACATGTACTGGTTCAGCACGTGCGTGCCATTGGTGCCCATCAGCAGCGTGTACCCGTCGGGCGCCGCGCGCGCGGCTTCGGACGCGCCGATGTTGCCGCCCGCGCCGGGGCGGTTTTCTACGATGAAGGGCTGGCCCAGGTCACGGGCCAGATATTCGGCCAGATAGCGTCCGGCCACGTCGGTGCCCTGGCCCGCCTGATAGGGGACGATGATCTTGACGGGTTTTGACGGGTAGCTATCCGCGGCCGCGGCGGACAGTGAGAACAATAGCGGCGCGGCTAGCGCGGCGATGAGGCGTAGTGTCTTCATGGTGGTCTCCTCGATTTTTTATTTGATGGCATTACCTGCGGCTACGGCTTGGAAGGAGGCCAGCGCGGCAAGATACCCTGTTCCCGCAGGGCCGCGATTTGAGAGTCGACGAGGCCGGCCTCCCGGAGGACCTCGTCGGTGTGCTGCGCGTAAGCAGGGGGCAGGCGGTCCACGCGGGCCGGCGCACGCGACAGCCGGACGGGCGTTCCGATGCCGTGATAACCGTCTTTGTCGATCCGCATGCCGCGATGGGCCGTGTGCGCCTGTTCGAAGGCTTCGGGCACGCTATTGACCGGGCCAGCCGGCACGCCCAGCCGCATCAGGTCGCGGCAGACTGCATCGCGTGGCCGATCCGACAGCGCGTTCTCGATGGCGCCGCGCAGGGCGTCGCAATGTTCCAGCCGCGAGCGGTTGGTGGCAAAGCGCGGGTCTTCCAGCAGGGCCGTCAGGCCGGCATAGTCGCAGAACCGGCGGAACTGGCGGTCGTTCACCACGCCCAGGAAGATCGCGCCGTCCTGGCACGCGAAACGGTCGTAGGGCGCGATGTTGGGATGCGCGCTGCCCAGCAGACCGGGCGCGCGCTGCGTGTGCATCCAGTTGGCGGCATGGGGCACCAGCAGGCTTAGCGCGGTGTCGAACAGCGTGACCTCCACGCGTTGGCCCTGGCCGGTGCGCGCGCGGTGATACAGCGCCAGCAGGATGCCCGAGAGCGCCGTGTAGCCCGTCAGGTGGTCCACGATGGGGATGCCGATGCGGGTGGGGCCGCTGGCCGGATCGCCGTTCACGCTCATCAGTCCGCACATGGCTTGCAGGATGGCGTCGTAGCCGGGCAGTCCGCCCAGCGGGCCGTCGTCGCCGAAGCCGGAGATGGCGCAGTAGATCAATTGGGGGTAGCGGTGCTTCAGGTCCGCCTCGTAATCCAGCCCCCATCTGGCCATCGTGCCCGGAATGAAATTCTCGATCAGGACATCGGCGTCGGCCAGCAGGGTGAGCAGGACGTCGCGGCCGGCGGCCTGGGACAGATCCAGTCCGATGGCGCGCTTGCCGCGGTTGACGGCCGTGAAATAGGCGGCGTCGCCGTCGTCGTTGACGGGCGGCCCCAGGGTGCGCGTCTCGTCCCCGCCTGGCGGTTCGACCTTGATCACGTCCGCGCCCTGGTCGGCCAGCATCTGCGTGCAGAGCGGCCCCGCCAGCACGCGGGACAGGTCGATGACGCGCAGGCCCTCCAGCGCGCCCCGGGCGGGGGCGGCGGGGGCGGGTGCAGCAAGCTCGGATGAACCAGACATCGCTGACCTCGATTTTTTCCGACGTTTAACCGCGGGTGGGCAATTCAACCACACCCGACCCGAGCACGGAAAGCTCGTCGTCCTGGTTGCGCGCTTCTTGTTCGATCTCGACCAGATGGCGGCCGTCTTCGACGTACTTGCGCACGACCTTGCCCTTGAAGAACAGCATGTCGCCTTCGGGGTTGTGGCGGCGGATCTTGCAGGTGGACTTGCGCAGGAAGCCCGCGTCGCCCATCCAGTTGGTAAGGTGGTGCGTCAGCCACGAATTGCGCTCGGGGCCGTAGTCGTAGGCGCCGGGGGCGCCGACTTCCAGCGCGAACTCTTCTTCCCAATGGACGCGTTCGGGCACGTCGGGGATGCCGAAGCGGTTGGTGATGCCCACGCCGGGGTGCGCGTCGATCAGTTGCCAGGCCAGCTTGTTGGCGCGGATGTACAGCCCGCCCCAGCCTTGCGCATAGGCGATGAAGCCCGTCACCGTCATCGGGCCCTTGAACATCACGGGCAGCGCTTCGCCTTCTTTCACGTCTTCCCAGTAGCGCGGCGTGGCGCCGCGAACTTCTTCCTGCGCATAGAGCTTGTAGGCTTCCTTGATTTCCTCGGGGCTGTAGCGGCGCGGCTCGCGGGCGCGCACTTCCTTGTATTTGCTGCCCTGTTCGCGGGCGTGGTCGCGCTCGGTCCGGAAGCACCAGCTATCGGCTTCGGCCACCTTGTCGCCGTCCTGGTTGAAGAAGTCCACGTGATAGATCTGCTGCACGGCGCGGCCGGCGAAGCGGGTCTGGTGTTCGATCAGGTTCTTCAGGTGGGCTTCGGTCGAGATGGTGTCGTTGCGCTTGACGGTCTTGTGCCACGTCCAGTCCGCGCCCGACCACATGGCGTGCACGCCGGGCAGGCCGCCCACGTAGCCGGACACGATGCGGCTGGTGGAAAAAAGAAAGCTGGGCAGGGCGATGATGCCGCCGTGCTGCGTCTTGGCCGCGTATTCGGGATCCGACCACAGCGGGTTGTCGTCGCCGATGCCGTGGGCGTAGTGGCGGATGTTGTCGCGCGTGGCTTCATAGCACCACGGTTCGGCGGTGGCGCCGATCTTGACGCCGATGCGTTCGCGCAATTCGTCCAGTCCGCGTTCGGTGATCTTCGGGAAGCTTCTTTCGGTCTTGGTCGTGGTCAGCATGATGTCTCCTGGGTGTGGATAGGGGGGTGAACGGTTTGTCAGGCGTGCGCGGCGCTGGCGGGCGTCGCGCTGGCGGCCGCCAGCTCTTGCTCGCGCAGTTTTCTGCGATGGATCTTTCCGGCGGGGGTCTTGGGCAGTTCGGCCACGAACACGACCTGGCGCGGATATTCGTGCTGCGCCAGGCGGCTGCGCACCGCGTCCTGTATCTCTTCGATGAAGGCGGCGTCGCCGGAGCGGGCGGACACCACGAAGGCCTTGACGACCTGGCCGCGCAAGGGGTCCGGCACGCCGATGGCGGCGGCTTCGGACACGTCGCGATGCTTCAGGATGGCGTCTTCGATTTCGACGGCGCTCATGGTCCAGCCGGCCGAGATGATGACGTCGTCGGCGCGGCCGCCGTGCCAGAAGTAGCCGTCTTCGTCGACGCGTCCCAAGTCCTTGGTGGCGACCCATTCGTCGCGGCGCCACAGTTTCAGTTCGCCGGTTTCGCCGGGCGCGCAGGGCTGGCCGCTGGTGTCCTGGACTTCCACGCGCAGTCCGGGCACGGGCTTGCCCAGCGACCCGGCCTTGACCGGGAAGTCCGGCGCGCCCGGATAGTTCACCAGGCACACGCCGATTTCGGTGGTGCCGTACATGCTGCAGACGGGCCGCCCGAAGGTGGATTCCACGAACGCGGAGGTCTCGCTGTCGATGGGTTCGCCGGTGAAGGACACCTTGTCCAGGCGGTAGCGGTACTGGTCCGCCACGCCGGAATTGCGCATCATCCGGTAGTGCGTGGCGGCCGCCGAGATGTTGTTGAAACCGTGTTCCTGCAGGGCCCGCAGCAGCCGTTCGGCATTGAATTTGCCGGCGTAGGCGCCGATGGTCACGCCCAGCGCCAGCGGCGCCAGCGTGCCGTGCCACAGTCCGTGCCCCCAGGCGGGGGACGACGGACACATGAAGCGGTCGCCCGGGCGCACGCCGGTGCCATACAGCGCGGCCAGCATCAACGTGACCAGCGCGCGGTGGGTGTGCTTGACGGCGTCGGGCAGTTCGCGCGTGGTGCCCGATGTGTACTGGAAAATGGCCAGGTCGTCGGCACGCGTGCGGCAGTCATAGCGCGAGGGGTAGGCGGCCAGCGTGCCGATGAACGCATCGTCCGCGATGACGACCTGCATGTCTGCGCCGCCAGCGGCCAGGGGCGCTTTTTCGGCGTTCGTCACCAGCATGCGGGGCTTGCAGTCCTGGACGCGCAGGCGGATGCCGTCGGGGCCGAACAGCGTGAAGAGCGGCACCGCGATGGCGCCCATCTTCATGGCGCCGAACATGGCCACGTAAAACGGCAGCGACGGTTCCAGCATCACCGCGACCCGGTCGCCGGGGCGAATGCCCTGTTCGGCCAGGTAATGCGCGAAGCGCGAGGATTCCTCGGAGATCTGCTGGAAGGAATAGGACTCGTCGCCACCGGCCGCGCGCACCAGGATGATGGCGGGCTGGTCGCGGCCCACGTGCCGGTCGATGCATTCGTGGGCGATGTTCATCCGTTCGCGGTCGCCATCGAACAGCTCCCAGAGCTTGTCGGCGGAGCAAAGCGTCTGGGCGTCCGCATAAGAAGTGGTCTCGGTCAGCTTCGTCATTTCGTCGTACCTGTGTGGATCCGCAATCTGTTGAAGCGACTATGCGCGCCGCGATTTAAATTGTCAACCACGTCTATCAATTGTATATATACAATTATCAGGTCGAGCAGGTCCTATCCTGCGGCCCCGCGCAAGGTATGCTTGCCGCAATAAAAACGGAGAGTCAGATGAGCGAAACCAGTACCCAGGAACCCGCGGCAGCCGCGGGCCCGCGCGTTCGGGCGGTCCCCGCCGTGACGCGGTCGATCGCGATCCTGCGCTTGCTGGGCAAGGGCGGTGAGCCAATGACGTTGAAGACGATCTCGCAGGAACTCGGCATGGTCACCAGCACCTGCCTGCACATCCTGCGGGTCCTGGTGGAAGAGGGGCTGGTGAAGGTCGACGCCGGCACCAAGCGCTACAGCCTGGGCGTGGGCATGCTGACGCTGGCCCGCAGCGTGATCGAAAGCAGCCCGTTTCCTACCCTGGCGCAACCGGTGCTGGACAAGATCGCCCACGCGGCGAACGTCACCGCCATCGGCGTCGAAGTCGCGGGCAGCGACCATATGGTCGTGTTGGCGTTGTCACGCTCGACCGCGCCATTCCGCCTGCATGTGGATGTGGGCAGCCGTTTCCCCGCGCTGATCAGCGCGACGGGCCGTCTGGTGGCGGCATTCGCGGATTTTTCGGACAAGGAACTGGAACGCCGCTTCAAGGGCCTGCGCTGGGATCAGGCGCCCGAATTCGACGCCTGGAAGGCGGACGTGGACGCCGTGCGGCGCCTGGGCTACAGCCTGGACCGGAACAACTACATCAACGGCGTTGTCGTGATCGCGGTGCCGGTGCTGGACAGGCAGCAACGCATGACCCACGCGCTGGTGGCCGCGGGCCTGGCCGAGCAGCTCGACGCGGCGCGTGTCGACGCCCTGGCCAAGGAGCTTCAGGCCGAGGCAAATGCCTTGTCGCAACTGCTGGCAACCCGGAACTGATCCCATGAACACGCTGCCGACACTCGAATCGCTGGGCGCGGACGGATGGCGGCAGAAGTCGCTGCCCGGATTCGCGGGGCTGATCGGCCCGTTGTGGGCCCGCAAGGAAGCGGACGGCTGGGCGTATGGCCTGCTGGCGACGGAAGAACACCTGAATCCCGCGGGTGTGGTGCACGGCGGACTGCTGACCGCGCTGCTGGATCACTCGCTCAGCGCCATCGCATGGGAAGCGCTTGCGCGGCGCGCCTGCGTGACCGTGCAGCTTGACACGCATTTCCTGGCGGCCGCGCGCGCGGGCCAGTTCCTGGAGGCGCGGGGGCGCATGGTGCGCGCCACGTCCAGCCTGGTGTTCATGCAAGGCGAGCTGAGCGTGGACGGAAGTATCGTGGCGACGGGCGTGGCGTTGTTGAAGGTGTTGGGGAACGCAGCAGCGCCGTCGTGACGCCGGCGCAGTGGCCCGCCCAGACAGGCCACCGCGCCGGTTCAGATCATCGACTGTCCGCCGCGCCGGGCGGCGCGAATGTCCTTCCACAGCGTTACGCACAGGATCGCCAGAATGGCGGCGGATATCGCCGGCCAGATCAGAAAATAAGCGGTCAACAACATATCAATCTCCTGGTGTGTCGGGGGCGGGCAATCAAGCCTTGACCGGTTCCGCGACGGGGTTGCCCGGCTGCGGTTTCGACACGGCCTGCTGCTCGCGGTGGAACGACGTGACGCGCTCGGCCAGCAGGCCGAAGTCGAAGCGCTGCGGATTGCGCAGGCTCAAGGCCACGCAGACGGTCGCGCTGACGCCGTAGGCGGTCAGCGATCCCATCAGCACGATGTAGTCGCGCAGCGTGCCGATGAAAAAGGGCAGCAGGACGGCAAAGGTAATCGCGCCGACGGCGATCGCGATGCGGCGCCCAAGGAAGCCGAACGCCATGAGCCCGAGGACCACGGCGCCGCCGATGGCGGAAAAGAGCTCGAAGAAGAAGGCCACGGCGCCCTGGATCGGCACAAGCTCGAATCGCACGATGGTGAACAGCACCACCGCCGACAGCACGGAGCAGACGAAGGCCCGGTTGCTGACGCGGTCCCAGTAGAAGCTGGCGATCACCGGGAAGACGATGGCGCCCCACAGCGCGCCGACGAACACCAGCATGACCAGGATATCCAGGCGCAGGCTGGCGAAAATGACGCCGATCATCGTGGCGATGATCATGGTGGCGCGGCCCCACCACAGCATGCGCCGCGGGTCCGGGCGGCCGCGGGCGATGTTCTTGGCGTAGACGTCGGTCATGACGATGGCGGACAGCGCGGCCAGGTCGGAGTCGGCGGTGGACGAGAGCGAGCCCACGACCAGCAGGAAGAACAGCGCGATGCCGAAGGGCGGCAGATAGGTCGAAGCCATCTGCGGAATGATGTTGTTCAGGTCGCCATTGGCGGGTTCCAGCCCGACGAACAGGGCCAGCAGGCCCAGCATGCCCAAGCCGATCACCACGGCGCCATAGCCGACCGTGGCGGTCAGGAAGGTGGGCTTGATCAGGTCTTCGCGCACGGCGAACAGGCGCTGGGCGATGGTCTGGTTGCCGATCGCGTAGGCCAGCACCGCAACGAAGTAGGGCGCGCCCTGCTCCATGATGGCCTTGGTGGAATAGAAGTCGGCCTGATCGCTGTTCAGGCGCCACATGTTGGCCTGCAGCACGTCCGGGCCGCCGGCATTGAAGAAGATCAGCGGGATGATGATGACGGCCGCGATGATCATCGCGGTGAGCTGCGCGAAGTCGGTCATGACCGATGTCCGGAAGCCCGACCACAACGTATAGGACAGCACGCCCAGTCCGGCGATCAGCACGCCCTGGATGAAGCTGAGCGGGCTGAGTATGGACACCAGCGCGCCCGCCGCGGTGAAGTTCACCATCAGGCTGATGCAACTGCCCACGATGTTCGATACCGCCATGATCATCTGGCTGGACGCGCCGTGGCGCGCATGGATCACTTCGGCCAGCGTGTGCGCCTTGGGCGCCAGTTGCCGGAAGCGTTTGCCGAAGGGATAGATGAAGAGAATCATCAGGGCGCCCCAGAAGCCATAGTGCAGCGGGCCTGACAGGCCGTACTTGAAGCCGGACGTGGCGCTGGCATAGAACGAGGCGGCCCAGATCCAGGTGGCGATCATGCTGGCGGTCGACAGGCCGAAGCCGACCGCGTTGTTGGACACCATGTAGCCGTCGACATTCTCGTTCTTCTGGCCGATGAACAGCGACATGAGGAACGTGGCGCCGTAGAAGCCGGCGAGCAACAGGATGGCGGTGGTCGCCGATAACTGGAAGAAAACTGTCTCTTGCATCTTGTGGGTCCTTACTCCTCGACAGCCGCGTCAGCCCAAGGGGCCGTGGCTGCGTGGTCGCCGTTTCCGCGGGGTGCGATGGGCGGCGGGCCTTCCCATGGCGCGGGCGAAACACCAGTGGATCGCGGACGCATTGTTTTCGTTTCGAGCGCGCGATCGCGTGCCTGTCCGGCCGGGCAGGGGATGGCAGCCCGGAGCGGACAGACACAAGACACACCGTATTGGTGCCTTGCCGCGGCATAGGGCCCAGGCGTCGCGGACACGGGTGCCGTTGACGCAGACGGGCTCAATGCGGTGAGCAATGTTCCTGCCGGGTAAGCAGGGGTTTGTTCCGCAGCCGCCGGCAGTGGGGCCTGGGGCTGGGTTGTGGTGTTTCGGCGCAGGCGCCGGGCCGCTGTGCGCGACCGTGTGACGGGTGCCCCCGATGACTGAGCATCGGTGGGGTCCGGTGATGAATTACAACATCTGTTAAGTATAGGGGCGGACGCGGACGGCGTCTAGTGTTCAAGCCCCTGAGCCCGGTCCGAAAATGTAAATTGCGAGCCTTTGCTCGCGGCTCGCAATTCACAAAATCGGCTTGAAACCCCTGGAAAACGCGGTGCGCGCGTTGACGCGCCCCGGTCAGAACCCCACGCGCGGCACGTGTACGCGGCCTTCCATCAGCACGCGCGCGCTGCGGCTCATGATGGCCTTGGTGACCTTCCATTCGCCATCCACCAGTTGGGCCTGGGCGCCCACGCGCAGGGTGCCCGACGGATGGCCGAAGCAGACGTTGTCGCGTTCGGCGCCGCCGGCGGCCAGGTTGACCAGCGTGCCGGGCACCGCTGCCGCGGTGGCGATGGCCACCGATGCCGTGCCCATCATGGCGTGATGCAGCTTGCCCATGGACAGCGCGCGCACCAGCACGTCGATGTCGGCGGTTCCGATCTTCTTGCCGCTGGACGACACGTATTCCTTGGGCGGGGCCACGAAGGCGACCTTGGGGGTGTGCTGGCGGCTGGCGGCCTCTTCGAGGTTCTTGATCAGCCCCATGCGCAGCGCGCCGTGCGCGCGGATCGTTTCGAAGCGCGCCAGCGCGGCGGCGTCGCCGTTGATGTCGTCCTGCAGTTCCGCGCCGGTGTAGCCCAGGGCCGAGGCTTCCAGGAAGATCGTGGGAATGCCGGAGTTGATCATGGTGGCCTTGAATGTGCCCACGCCCGGCACCTCCAGGTCGTCCACCAGCTTGCCGGTGGGGAACATGGAGCCGCCTTCGCCTTCTTCGGCGGGGTCCATGAATTCCAGGCGCAGCTCGGCGGCGGGGAAGGTCACGCCATCCAGTTCGAAGTCGCCGGTTTCCTGCACCGCGCCGCCCGTGATGGGCACGTGCGCGATGATGGTCTTCTTGATGTTCGCCTGCCAGATCCTCACGATGGCGATGCCGTCCTGCGGAATGCGGGCCGCGTCGACCAGGCCGTTCGTGATGGCGAACGGGCCGACCGCGGCCGACAGGTTGCCGCAGTTACCGCTCCAGTCCACGAAAGGCTGATCGATGGAGACCTGCCCGAACAGGTAATCCACGTCGTGATCCGGGCGGGTGCTTTTGCCGACGATGACGGTCTTGCTGGTGCTGGACGTGGCGGCGCCCATGCCGTCGATCTGCTTGCCGTAGGGGTCGGGGCTGCCGATCACGCGCATCAGCAGCGCGTCGCGGGCGGCGCCGGGCACGCGCGCGGATTCGGGCAGATCGTCCAGCTTGAAGAACACGCCTTTGCTGGTGCCGCCGCGCATGTAGGTGGCGGCAATCTTGGTCTGGGGAGCATGGGCCATGGGGCAGTCCTGATGTGCGGAAGGTGGGGGGCGGGCGCGCGGCGCCCGCCTGTCATGACATGTAAGGCGGATCAGCCGGCCAGCTTGCCGGCGCCCGATACGGATTCGGCTTCCAGGAAATCCTGGGCAAAGCGCTGCAGCACGCCGCCGGCCTCGTAGATCGAGACTTCTTCGGCGGTGTCCAGGCGGCAGGTCACGGGGACTTCAACGGTCTGGCCGTCGCGGCGGTGGATCACCAGCGTCAGGTCGGCGCGCGGCTTGCGTTCGCCGATGACGTCGTAGCTTTCGGTGCCGTCCAGGCCCAGCGTCTTGCGGTTCACGCCCGGCTTGAATTCCAGCGGCAGCACGCCCATGCCGATCAGGTTGGTGCGGTGGATGCGCTCGAAGCCTTCGGCGGCGATGGCTTCCACGCCGGCCAGGCGCACGCCCTTGGCGGCCCAGTCGCGCGACGATCCCTGGCCGTAGTCGGCGCCGGCAACGATGATCAGGGGCTGCTTGCGTTCCATGTAGGTTTCGATGGCTTCCCACATACGCATGACCTGGCCTTCGGGCTCCACACGCGCCAGCGAGCCCTGCGTGACCGTGC
>RCUH01000225.1_pt1 | contig 71764 bp, 60 predicted proteins | sample 2166191 | NCBI WGS metagenome assembly RCUH01 (sample SAMN09932848, study PRJNA488358) | compost metagenome | feature: garden; material: soil; isolation source: compost soil in an enriched community after 214 h of incubation | place: Germany: Experimental Botanical Garden Goettingen | collected... | reverse complement strand
CGACGCATCAACGCCTGACCCAGGAGCCGCCTCTGACCGAGGCCGAGGTCGAGGCTATCGCCGACCTGCTGGACGCCGCCGCCGAGAAGGTGCGGCAGGCATGAGCGAGATGCATCTGCGCCAGCCGCGCCGGGTTCGGCATGAGCTGAAGTTCCGCCGCGCCAGCGTCGAGGCGGTCGAGCAGCTGACGCCGATGCTGAAGCGCATCGTCCTGACCGGCGACGATCTGGAGGGCTTCTTCAGCCCCGGCTTCGACGACCATGTGAAGATCTTCCCGGCGCCGCGCGGCCAGCCACTAGTCCTGCCCACGGTAGGGCCGGACGAGCCGGTTTTCGCCGAGCCGAAACCTGTGGCGCGGGACTATACCCCGCGCGCCTTTGACGCCGCCAACCGGCGGCTGACCCTCGACTTCGCCGTCGGTCACGGCGGCCCGGCCACGGCCTGGGCCGAGGACGCGCGGGTCGGAGACGAACTGGGTCTGGGCGGGCCTCGAGGCTCGTTTCTCGTCCCCACCAGCTTCGCCGAGCACCTGCTGGTCGGCGACGAGGCGGCCATTCCCGCCATCGCCCGGCGGCTGGAAGAACTGCCGGCCGGGACGCGGGCGGTCGCCTGCATCGAGGTGGCCGACGCCTCGGGCGAACTGGCTCTGACCAGCCCCGCCGAGGTTGAGATCGTCTGGGTCCACCGCAAGGGCGGGCCGCGTGGTCGGGCCGAGGCTCTGACGACGGCGGCGGTCGCGGCGGCGAAAAGGATCGATCCGGCCGACGCCTATGTATGGGTCGCCTGCGAGTCCACGGTTGCGCGGTCGATGCGTTCGGCCCTTCTGGCGGCCCGACCGTTCAATCCGAAGTGGATGAAGGTCGCCGGCTACTGGCGTCTGGGCCGCGCCGGTTCGCACGAGGTGATCGAGGACTGAGCCAAGCCTCAGACGTGGAAAGGGCGCTGCCGACGACCGGCAGCGTCCTCTTCTTTGCGCTCAAGCAGCGGGCGCCCGCGTCGCCCGCGTTAGCGCTCTTAATGCCTAGTGCCGGAAGACGCGCACACCGGTGAAGGCCATGGCGATGTTGTTCTCGTCGGCGGCGGCGATGACCTCGGCGTCACGCATGGAGCCGCCCGGCTGGATCACCGCCGTGGCGCCGGCGGCGATGGCTTCCAGCAGGCCGTCGGCGAAGGGGAAGAAGGCTTCGGACGCACAGGCGGAGCCCTGCGCCAGCGAATGGGCCAGACCCTTGGCCTCGCCGGCTTCCCTGGCGCGGATGGCGGCGATGCGGGCGCTGTCGCGGCGGTTCATCTGGCCGGCGCCGATGCCCGCCGTCTGGCCGTCCTTGGCGTAGACGATGGCGTTGGACTTGACGTGCTTGGCCACGGTGAAGGCGAACAGCATGTCCTGAATCTCGGTGGGCTTCGGCTGACGGCGCGTGACGATCTTCAGGTCGGACGGCTTGATCAGCGAACGGTCGCGCGACTGGACCAGGAAGCCGCCGGCGACCGAGCGGAAGACCTCGCCCGCACCGTGCGGGTCGGGCAGGCCGTCGGTGATCAAAAGGCGCAGGTTCTTCTTGTCGGCGAAGACGGCCTTGGCCTCTTCATCCGCGCCGGGGGCGATGACGACCTCGGTAAAGATGCCGGTGATGGCGCGGGCGTCTTCGCCGTTCAGCGGGCGGTTGACGGCGATGACGCCGCCGAAGGCCGACACGGCGTCGCATTCCAGCGCGCGGGCGTAGGCTTCCGACAGGGTGGCGCCGACGGCCACGCCGCAGGGGTTGGCGTGCTTGACGATGACGCAGGCCGGGCTTTCGAACTCGGCCACCAGCTCATAGGCGGCGTCGGCGTCGGCGATGTTGTTGTAGCCCAGCTCCTTGCCCTGGACCTGTTCGGCGTAGGCCACGCCCGGACGGCGTTCGCCGGTGCGGTAGAAGGCGCCGGTCTGATGCGGGTTCTCGCCATAGCGCAGGGTTTGCGCCAGCGAGCCGGCGATCGACTTGCGGGCGGGGGCGGCGTCGTTCAGCTGCCCCGCGAACCACGACGACACGGCGGTGTCATAGGCGGCGGTGCGGGCGAAGGCGCGGGCGGCCAGCTGCTTGCGCAGCGCCAGGGTGGTCGCGCCGTCGGCCTTCAGGGCCTCAAGGATCAGGCCGATGCTTTCGCCGTCCACGGCGACGGCGACGTGGCCGTGGTTCTTGGAGCCCGAGCGGATCATGGCCGGGCCGCCGATGTCGATGTTCTCGATGGCCGCTTCAAAGCCGCCGCCGTCCTCGACCGTCTTCTCGAACGGATAGAGGTCGATCCAGACGATATCGATGGCGCCGATATTGTGCTCGGTCATGGCGGCGGCGTGGGCCGGGGCGTTCCTCACGCCCAGCAGGCCGCCGTGCACGACGGGGTGAAGGGTCTTGACCCGGCCGTCCATCATTTCCGGGAAGCCGGTCAGATCGGCCACATCCTTGACCGGCAGGCCATAGCCCGCGATCGCCGCCTTGGTGCCGCCGGTCGAGACCAGCTCGACGCCGAGACCGGCCAGGGTGCGCGCCGCGTCCTCGAGCCCCGCCTTGTCCGACAAGGAAATCAGGGCGCGGACAGGTTTGATCGCGTCCGGGGCGGGCGGAAAGTCGGGAGCGGCGGGCATGGGCGGCGTCCGTTAACAGCTGGGGCGGGGAGATGGCGCGGCCTCTAGCACCATCGGGACCCGGCGTCAGCCCTTGGCGGTCTCTCTACCCCTCCGTGATACTCGGGCTTGACCCGAGGATCACGTTGTCCGCCACTCGACGTTCCATGAGCGAACGCCGCCCCTTCATCGCCGTCTACATCCTGGCCAGCCGCCCGCTCGGCGTCCTCTACATTGGCATGACCTCGAACCTCTACGAACGCATTCGCCAGCATCGCGAAGACAAGGTCGAAGGCTTCGCCCAACGCTACGGCTGCAAGTCTCTGGTCTGGTACGAGACGCACGGCTTCGTCACCGAGGCGATCCGGCGCGAGAAGGCGCTGAAGCGTTGGAACCGCACATGGAAGCTGGAGCTCGTCGAGCAGACCAACCTGCAGTGGCAGGACCTCTATCCCAGCCTGTTCGGACTGGCGCCCGATCCTCGGGTCAAGCCCGAGGATGACGGAGAGGCAGGAACTGGCGTCGAAGCCTTCTTGAAGGGCCTCGGCAACGCCTAGTGCGGATCGCCCGCCGCGCCGGCGGGGCTTAGCTTCCAGCGGATCTTGGTGTCGGCGTCGGTGCGGGCGGAGCCGCGAACGACGATCTGCAATGAGCGCCGGGTCAGGCCCTCGTCGACGTGGACGGCGGGTTCGATGGCGACGTCGGGGCCGTCGCTGCGGAACCACCAGCCGCGCCCCGAATGGCCGCGCAGCAGGATGGAGCGGCGGTCGCGGGCCAGCGAGGCCTGGACGCCGGGCTCCAGCTGGAAGCGCAGGGCGTAGGGGGCGGCGATGGCGCGGGTCACGTCGGGGCGGCCTTCGGGGGGATGCAGGCGTTCCTCGGCGCGGAGTTCGTCGAGGCGCTGATCCAGATAGAGGCGACGCTGATGCATCAGGCCATAGAGCGGCATCCAGCCGTCGTGCTCGACTTCGAGCCAGACGGCGCCGTCGCCTTCACGGTGGTCGCGGTTGACGTGCAGGGTCGGGCCGACCAGACGCGGGCCCAGAAGCTCGGATTTCCAGCCCGAAAGCGGCTCGCCCAAGGGCTGTTCGCCCAGGGTCAGCGTCGAGGCGCCCGGGGTCAGGCGCAGGGCTTGACGGTCCAGGGCGCGCGGGGTCCATCCGGCCGAGGTGAACAGGCGGTCACGGCCGCAGACGACTTCCAGCGCGGCGGGCTGGCCGCAGGCAGCGGCCGACCAGGCGCCGCGCGCCGGAGCCTCGACATCCACCATGACGGTCAGCAGGGGGCTGGAGATGCGCACCAGTCCGCCGACGGCGCCGCTGGGCGGCGGGGCGGGCGTGTCGTCATGGGTGCGGGCGGCGGCGACACGCTCGGGCGTGGATGGCCCTCCGCCCTGGAAGGCGGCGAGGCGGCCGTCGGGCAGGGCCAGGACGCGCAAGGAAGTGGTCAGGCGCGAGATGGCGGCGGCCACCGGCTCGGGCGTCGGCTCCGACAGCTGGGCCAGGGCGTCGTCAAGGGTCAGCAGGTCGAGCAGCAGCTCCAGGCCCATTTCCGGGGCGCGGGCGGCGTGACAGCCGTCGGCGGCGACGGTGACCTCCAGCGCGGCGGGCAGGCGCTTCAGGGCGGTGCGGCGAATACCGGCCCCGGCCTTGCCCGCGAGGGCGCAGCCGGCCACGGCGGCGGCCGTCAGGCGCTCGGCCCGGCCCATCAGCCCGCCGGGCGGACGCAGCAACTGACGCGCCTGACGCGCCAGAATGCCGGTCAGGCGCAGGCGTTCAGCCTCGGTCGCCACCCCGGCCAGACGCCGTCCGGCGCAGGCCAGATGATAGGTGCGGCGCGCCAGAATGCCGGGATCCCAGGAGAAGGGCGACCAGCGGTTGAACAGGTCGTCCCAGGCCAGGGTCAGGGCCAGGGCTTCGCGCAGGCCGCGATCGCCGTGGGCCATCATCTCGGGCAGCCAGGCGAAGGCGTGCAGTTCGACGGCGAAGGCGCGGCTGGGCGTGGGGCGGTTCCACAGGTCGGCGGGGCCCTCGGCGTCAAGGCTGAGGCCCGCCAGAGTGAAGCGGCCCGACAGCAGCGGACGCGGAGCTTCTTCGCGCAGGGGGCGGAAGTCGCGCGGGCTGACGGCGAAGCCGTCGGCGCGGGCGCCCTTCAGCGTCAGGGCGTAGCCGGGCAGGCCGTAGAGCTCGATCCACAGCTGGCGGGCGGCCAGCTGTCCCGCGACGGCGGCCCACAGGGCGGGGTCGGCCTTGGGCCCTCCGACGGCGCGCACAGGGGTGCGGATCGGCGCGCCCTTGAGGCCGGGGATGTGGCCCTCGGTCAGACCGCCTTCCGTTTCGCGGGGGGCGAAGGGGCCGAGGGGGCTCACGCGGCGGCGGCCTTCAAGGCCTGGATATTGGCGGCGTAGGCGTCCGGCCCGCCCTTGAAGACGAAGGAGCCGGCGACCAGGGCGTCGGCCCCGGCGGACAGGCAGGCCCCGGCGTTGGCGGCGACGACGCCGCCGTCGACCTGCAGGTGGGCCCTGGAGCCGGCTCGGTCGAGGATGCCGCGAGCGCGCTCGATCTTCTTCAGCGAGGAGGGGATGAATTTCTGACCGCCGAAGCCCGGGTTGACCGACATGATCAGCACCAGATCGACCAGATCGACCACTTCTTCGAGGATCGACAGCGGGGTCGCCGGGTTGAAGACCAGACCGGCCCTGGCGCCCAGCTGACGGATCTGGCCGAGGGTCCGGTGGACGTGCGGACCGCTTTCGGGGTGGACGCTCATGATGTCGGCGCCCGCCGCGCGATAGGCCTCCAGCCAGTTGTCGACCGGGGCCACCATCAGGTGGACGTCGAAGGGCAGACTGGTGTGGGGACGCAGCGCCTTCACCACGTCCGGGCCGATGGTCAGGTTGGGCACAAAGTGGCCGTCCATGACGTCGACGTGGATCCAGTCGGCGCCTGCGGCCTCCAGCGCGCGGACCTCTTCGCCCAGTCTGGCGAAGTCGCTGGCGAGGATGGAGGGGCAGATCAGCGGGGCGCTTGCGGCGGCGGTCTGGGTCATGGTTCTGCGACTTACGGCCATGACGCGCGGGGGGCAAGCCGGGCCGCTGACGCAGGGCGGTGCGGCGACCCGCCGACAGGGTGTTCGTTGACGCTTCGCGAACGGTCGGCGGTGGTCGTTGGCGAAGGCTGGGCGGTCGCGGACGCAAGGTCGCTGGCGGGATGAGGCGAGGCGAGAGAGGAAGGAGCGACTTCTCCGCCACGCCATCAAGGACACCCGCCATGATCCGCTTTCTCGCCGTCGCCGCCGTTCTGGTCTTCGCCTCTCCCGCCCTGGCGCAATCCGCTTCTTCGGCCGCAGACGACCGCCTGACCCTGACCTTCGACACGGGCGCCGAGACCGGCGCGGTCCTGATCGCCCTCTATGACAGCGAGGCCGCCTATGAGGGCGGACAGCCGGCGCAGGTCGCGCAGGTCGACGTGGCGGCGGGGCAGCGCGAGGCCGTGTTCGACCTGCCTGCCGGCGCCTATGGGATGAAGGCCTTCCACGACGTCAACGGCAACGGGAAGATGGACGTCAATCCGTTCGGCATGCCGACCGAGCCCTTCGCCTTCTCCAATAATGCGGTCGGCAACATGGGACCGGCCAAGTGGGACCGCGCTCGCTTCGAGGTCTCGGGCGCCACGGCCCAGACCATCCGCATCCGCTAAGTCCAGACGCCCGGAGAGATCGTCATGACCCCGACCCGTCGCACCCTGTGCATGGGCGCCGCCGCGCTCGCCGCCGCCCGTGTCCTGACCCCCGATCGGGCCTATGCCGCGCAGGCGATGAGCGCGACCGCCGACTGGGCCCTGGCCACCGCCGACGTCGAGGGCGACGTGGCTCCGCGCGCCCTGCGGCTGGTCCACGGCCGCGCGCCTGCAGGCCTGGCGGGCAGCCTCTATCGCAACGGCCCGGCCAAGTTCCGTCGGCCCGGCGGCTCGTCCCAGCACTGGTTCGACGGCGACGGCCTGATCCGCCGCTGGCGGGTCGAGGACGGTCAGGCGACGCTCGCCGCCCGCTTCGCCGACACGCCCAAGCGGCGTCAGGAGGCCGAGGTCGGCGCCATGCTGATGCCGGGCTTCGGCACGGTCGCCGACCCGCGCGCCCGCATCGGCTCGCCCGACGACGCCAGCCCGGCCAACACCTCGGTGCACCGGGTCGGCGGCAAGCTGTGGGCGCTGTGGGAGGCGGGCTCGCCTTTGGCCATGGACCCCGAGACCCTGGCGACCGAGGACTTCGTGACGCTCCGCCCCGACCTGAAGGGGATGCCCTTCCTGGCCCATCCGCGCATCGAGCCGGACGGCCGCATCTGGAACCTGGGCGTCAACGGGCGTCAGGCCATGGTCTGGCGAGTGGCGGCGAACGGGGCGCTGGAGGCGGCGGACGTGATCGCCCTGCCGCGCGCCAGCTACATCCACGACTTCAGCGCCACGGCGAAGTCTCTGGTCATCGTGCTGCAGCCCTGGGTGCATGCGCGCAACATCATGCCCCTGTCGGCGGCCTACGAGTGGACGCCGCAGGCCGGGACGCAGATTATGGTGATCGACAAGGCCGACCTGAGCCGGCACCGCATCTATGAACTGCCGCCCTTCGGCTTCTTCCACGCGGGCGACGCCTGGGAGGAGGCGGACGGGACGATCCGCCTCGACCTGTGCGCCCACAAGGACATGAATTTCGCCGCGCGCGGCGCCCATGAGGTGCTGAACGGCGTCCCCCTCGGCCACGACCCGGCCGAATTGGCCATGGTGGTGCTGGAGCCGGGCGGGCGCGGGCGGCTGGAGCGGACCGGAGTGGTCGGCGAGTTCCCGCGCAGCGACCCGCGACGCGCCGGGCTGGCGCGTCGTTTCAGCCTGCACACCACGGGCGAGCGCGCCGACCGGCCGCTGGCCTCGGCGGTGGGGGTGACGGACTGGCGCTCAGGCCGCACGCGATCCTTCGACTTCGGCCCCGGCCATGTGACCGACGAAATGGTCTATGTGCCCAAGCCCGGCGGGACGCACGAAGCCGACGCCTGGCTGGTCGGCCCGACCATCAATCTACGGGCGGGGGTCAGCGAACTGCACGTGCTGGACCTGATGCAGGTCGAGGACGGCCCCGTCGCCACCTGGCGCGCCGACGTGGCCCTGCCGGCGGCGTTCCATGGCAACTGGGTGTGAGGTTAGACCTTCGCCGAGTGTGTGCCGCGGTCGGTTAAGCTCACCGTCCCTAGCGGAACTTCAGCGGGCGTCTCACCACCAGCCCGCCTCCCTCAGCGCCCGCGCGTAGCGGCGGCTGACGGGGGCGGTGAGATCGCCGGTCAAGGTCAGGGCGGCGCGGCCGTCGCCGCGGGCGACGGAGGCGACGGCGCCCTTGGCCACCCACCAGCTGCGGTGGGTCTGGGCGCCTTCCAGGCCTTCCAGTTCGATCAGGGCGTCGGCGAGCCGCATCAGGATCAGGTCGGACCCTCGGTCGGTGTGCAGGCGCAGGTAGTGATCCTCGGCCTGGACGGCGATCAGGCGGGCGCCGCGCAGTTTCGGCGGCAGGCGGTCGAGGAAGCGGGCGGGCGCGGCGCCGGGGGGTGAGGCGTGGGTCTCGACCGGGCGCTCGCGGCCCAGGAAGACGTTGATCGCGCTGACCGTGGCGGTGATCAGGGCGACCGGAGGCAGGAAGTGGATCAGGACCGCCAGCGGGAACAGCCGTCCGCTGAAAAAGAGGCCCGTCGCGGCCCAGACGCCAAGGGTCAGCGGCCCGGTGATGACCGCCGTCAGCGCCGCCGTGACGGCCCAGGGTCGGGCGTCCTGATCGATGAAACGGGTGACGAAGGCCCCGCAGACATGGCCCCATAGTCCGCCGATCACCAGCATGGGGGTCCAGTAGGCCAGCCTCTGCGTCAGCGGGGTGTCGCCCGAGCCGAAGGCGCCGCTGACGGCCAGAAAGCCGCCGGCGACGACAGCCACGATCAGACCGCGCAGGAAGTCGCGGCCCTTGCCGCTCAGCCCTTCAGGCAGGCGCATCAGCCGCTCTGCTTGGGAGCGCATACCGCACGGAATCCGGCGGCGGCGAAGCGCACCATGTAGTCGCAGGCGCGGTCCAGATCGCCGGACTTGCACAGCCCGCCGGACAGCCGGTCCAGACGCCCGGTCTCGCCAAGCGTCAGGGTCAGGGCCCCCGACAGATTGTGATAGGCCCAGTAGAGATCGGTCTCCTCGGCCTCGGGCAGGACCCGCTTGACCAGGTCCAGCAGGCGGCGGATCGCCGGGTCGAAATAGCGGGCCATGGTCTCGCCGCCGAAGGCCGGGTTGGCGTTGGTCTGGGCCACCAGAGCAGCGTAGTGCTTCCACCCCGGCCCGCCCTTCAGCGACCACTGGAACGGCGGGCGCAGGAAGGCCTCGAACAGGCCTTCCAGGGTCATCGTGTCTCCGGCCGCTTCGGCGTAGCGGTCGACGGCGGCGACGCGTTCGCTGTTCCAGACCTCGGCGCGGCGGGTGAAGACGGCGTCGAACAACTCCTTCTTGGCCCCGAAATAATAGTGGACCAGGGCCGTATCCACGCCCGCTTCGCGCGCCACCTCGCGGATGGTGACGCCATAGAAACCGTGCTTGGAGAAGAGGTCTTCGGCGGCGTTCAGGATGGCGTCGCGGGTCTCGCCCGCGCCGGTGGTCTTCGTCTTCTTGGGGCGACCGCGACGGGCCGGCGGAGCGACGACGGGCGGCAGGGTCGGGGCGAGGTCGTCGTCAGGTTTCATGCGCGCAAGCTAGTCGTGCTTCGACCCTTAGTGCAACGGCGCCACAGGGGCGGTGGATTTGCGGGCGCCTTCAGCGTGGCCGTTTGACAGGCGGGCGAAAGAGCGGCACGTTCCATGAAAATCATTGAACGCTGAATAAAAGCGTCGATCGGGCTGGAAACAGAGATTGGGATCCAAATGAACAGACTCGTGAAGACCGCCTTGCTGGCGGGCGCCGCCATGGGCGCGATCGCCTCGGCCGCCTATGCGCAGGATGCGCGGGCCCAGGACGCGGAACAGACCTCCAGCGTCGAGGACATCATCGTCACCGCGCGCCGCACCGAAGAGTCGGCGCAGAAGACCCCGCTGGCCCTGACGGCCTTCAGCGGCGAGACGCTGGAGCGTACGGGCGCGCAGCAGGTCACGGACCTGCAAGGCGCGGTGCCGAACCTGAACCTGGTCCAGGGCCGCGGCTCGTCGAACTCGACCAACATCTATATCCGCGGCGTGGGCCAGCCGGACGCGCTGCAGACCTTCGACCCGGCGGTCGGCGTCTATGTCGACGACGTCTATTACAGCCGTATCCGCGGCAGCCAGTTCGACCTGCTGGACCTCGAGCGCGTCGAAATCCTGCGCGGTCCGCAAGGCACCCTCTACGGCAAGAACACCATCGGCGGCGCCATGAAGCTTGTGTCGCGTCGTCCGGGCCAGGAGTTCCGCGCCCGCGCCTCGGCGGCCTATGGCGACTATGACCTGATGGAGTTCCAGGGCGCGGTTTCCGGCCCGGTCACCGACACCCTGGCCCTGGGCCTGTCAGCCCTGCATTCGGAGCGTGGCGGCTATGTCGTCGATCCGGCCACCGGCGCCGAATACAACGACAAGAACACCTCGGCCGCCCGCGCCAGCCTGGCCTGGGACCCGACCACGACCTTCCGCATCGACCTGAACGTCGACTATTCGAAGGACGACGCCGGGATGACGGTGGGTCAGGCGCAGAACAGTCTGACCAATCTTTCCGGCCAGATTGCTCTGGCCCTGCCGGCCGCCGCACCGGAATATGATTTCAAGACGCGCACGACGCCGGGCCTCCCGAATGAGACGCGATTGGAGACCTGGGGCTCGGCCCTGCGCATGACGTGGGACCTGTCTGATCGTCTGACGCTGAAGTCGATCACCAGCTATCGTGAGCTGAACACCGACGACTACATCGACTTCGACGCGACCCAGTTGGAGATTGCCGACGCCCTGGTCGCCGTCGATCAGAAGCAGACCAGCCAGGAGTTCCAGCTGAACTATTCCACCGACCGCCTGACGGCAGTCGGCGGTGTCTACTGGCTCAAGGAAAAGGTCGGTTCTCATCAGGAGAGCTACAACGACGATCTGACCGCGAACCTTCTCTACCCGGCCCCGTTTGATTTCCTCAACGGCACCTACACCTTCACGCGCTTCATCGACGACAAGCTTGAGACCACGTCCAAGGCCATCTTCGGCAATGTCAGTTATGCGGTGACCGACGCTCTGCGGCTGTCGGCAGGCGTGCGATACACGGAAGAGGAGAAGGAATACGACCGCTTCACCTATGTGACGTCCAGTTCGCCCTTCTTGGTGTCCAGCTATGGCTTCGCGCCGCCGACCGGCAAGTGGGAGGACACCTCGATCATGCTGTCGGCCGACTATCAGCTGTCGGACGACGCCATGGTCTATGCCCGCTATGCTCAGGGCTTCAAGTCGGGCGGCTTTAACGGCCGCGCCAACAGCGCAACCGAAGCGACGGCCTATGATCCGGAAACGGCCGACACCTTTGAAGTCGGCGCCAAGACCACCTTCTGGAACCGGCGTCTTCGCCTGAACATCGCCAGCTTCCTGACGAAGTACGAAAACTTCCAGGCGCGTGTTTCCGGCGTTGAGAACGACCCCGTCACGGGCATTCCGGTCGGCGTTCTGTCGGTGATCAATGCTGGCGAACTGGACATCTTCGGTTTTGAACTGGAAGGCGTTGTCGTCCCGACCCGCGGCCTGACGCTCGACGCCCAGGTCGGCTTCCTGGACGCCGACTACAAGGAGTTCAACGACGCCCGCTTCACCGCCTTCGGCGGCAGCCGCGCCTTCCAGGACCCGGCCTTCTCGCCCAAGTGGACGGTGCGCGTCGGCGGCCAGTATGAGTGGGCGCTGGACGGCGGTTCTTCGGTGACCTTCGGCGCGGCGGCCAAGTACCGCTCGCGCATGGCCCTGGCGGTGGACAACACCCTGGTCAACACCGACACCGAGATCGCCGGCATGTATCAGGACGCCTACTGGCTCTACGACGCCCGCGTCGTATGGTCGGACGCGGCGGATCGCTACAGCGTCGGCCTGTACGGCCAGAACCTGTCGGACGAGGTCTACAAGACCGACGCCCAGGAGTTCTCCTCCATCGGCAACATCCGCACGGCCTACTACGGCGCGCCGCGCACCTGGATGGTCAAGGTCACGGCCAGGTACTGATTGAACCTCCTCCCTAACGCCTGATCATCTGATCGCGGGCGGCGGTCCGGACCGGACCGCCGCCCTTTTTCTTTGGCGTCGCGCCACGGCGACGCTACCGTCGCCATCAAACAAGAAACCGCACGCTCGAGGGGGCACGCCATGACCACGTCCGGGGCCGCATCGCCGCAGGAGGCTGCAGAGCAGCCCGTTTCGGCGGGCTATCGCTATTACGTCCTGGCCATCCTGGTTTTCGTCTACATGCTGAACTTCGTGGACCGGCAGATCATCGGCATCCTGGCGGCGCCGCTGAAGCAGGAGTTCCAGCTGTCGGACAGCCAGTTCGGCCTGCTGGGCGGGATCGCCTTCGCCTCGGTCTATTCGACCCTGGCCATTCCTTTGGCCTGGCTGGCGGACCGCTCCAGTCGGGTGTGGATCATGACCGGGGCTTTGACGGTCTGGTCGGGCTTCACCGCCCTGTGCGGGATCGCGGGCTCGTTCGGCCAGCTGTTCCTGTTTCGCATGGGCGTCGGGGTCGGCGAGGCCGGCGGGGTGGCCCCGGCCTATTCGCTGATCGCAGACTACTTCCCGCCCAACCAGAGGGCGCGGGCCATGGCCGCCTTCGCCTTCGGCATTCCGCTGGGCACGGCGGGCGGCACCCTCATCGGCGGTCTGCTGGCCGCTCAATATGGATGGCGCACGGCCTTCATCGCCGTGGGCCTGCTCGGCGTCCTGGTCGCGCCGATCCTCCGGCTGACGGTGCGGGACCCGAAGCGCGGCGGCGCGGATGCGGCGGCGGCGCCTGGCGCTGATGTGCCGGCGGCTGCGCCAGTGGTTCCGGCCGACGACGGCCTCGGTCGCAAGGTGGCGCTGGGCGCTTTCGGGATCGCGGGCGGTCTGGCTCTGCTGGCGGGGCTGTCGCTGGCGGGAATGGGCGTGGCCACGCCCCTGATCCCGGCCTTCGGCGCCGGGCTGTTCGCGGTGATCGGCGTCTCTCTGCTGATCGCCCGCAGGACGGGCTCGGTCATCATGCGCAAGCGAAGCTTCTGGCTGCTGGCCCTGGGCGCGGCCTCGTCGTCGGTGTGCGGTTACGGCGTGGCGGGCTGGCTGCCGCTCTTCTTCATGCGCAGCTTCGACCTGACCCTGACACAGGTCAGCTGGTACTATTCCGGCATCGCCCTGATCGGCGGCCTGCTGGGCATCTGGATGGGCGGTGCGGTGGCGGACAGGCTGGGGCGCCGTTCCAAGGGCGCCTATCCCCTGGTGCCGGCGGTGGCCTTCCTAATTTCGGCGCCCTGTTTCATCCTCGCGATGAATTCGCCCTGGCTGATCGGCCTGCTGCCCGGGGGCGGTAGCCCCGCCCTGGCCCTGACCGTGGCCTTCCTCATCTTCCTCATCCCGACAGGGCTGAACCTGGCCTGGCTGGGCCCGGTGACGGCGGCGGTCCAGCATCTGGCCCCGGCGCCGATGCGCTCGACCGCCTCGGCCATCTTCCTGCTGATCAACAACCTGCTGGGGCTGGCGGTCGGCTTCTTCTACTTCGGGTGGATGTCCGACCTGTTGCGCCCGACCTTCGGCGAGGAAAGCCTGCGCTGGGCCATCTATACCGGCATGGGCTTCTATCTGCTGTCCTCGGTCCTGCTGTTCGGGGCCTCGCGCACGCTGAAGAAGGACTGGGCCGACTGATCCCTGCGAAACCGGGCCGAACCCTTCGCGCATAAGAAAAGCCTGGGCGCAGCATAAAAAGAGGAACGGTTGCGTCCGCGAAGGGCCGACGCCTATAAGCGCGACCAAAGTTTCCTCACTCCTCCTCCCAGCGGCGCGGATCAGACATGAACATTCACGAGTATCAGGCCAAGCAGGTTCTCAAGGCCTTTGGCGCTCCGGTCGCCGAAGGCGTCGCCATCACCTCGGCCGACCAGGCCGAAGCCGCCGCCAAGCAGCTGCCTGGCCCGCTTTATGTGGTGAAGTCGCAGATCCACGCCGGCGGCCGCGGCAAGGGCAAGTTCAAGGAACTGCCGGCTGACGCCAAGGGCGGCGTGCGCCTGGCCTTCTCGATTGAGGACGTGGTCAAGAACGCCAAGGACATGCTGGGCAACACCTTGGTGACGGCTCAGACGACCGACGCCGGCAAGCAGGTCAACCGCCTCTATATCGAAGACGGCGCCGACATCTCGCGCGAGCTCTACCTGTCGATCCTGGTCGACCGCGCCTACGGCCGCATCGCCTTCGTCGTCTCGACCGAAGGCGGCATGGACATTGAGGCCGTCGCTCACGACACCCCGGAAAAGATCATCACCGTCGTCATCGACCCGACGGCCGGTGTGACCGAAGCCGACTGCGCCGCCCTGTCGGATGCGCTGAAGCTGGAAGGCGACGCCCGTGAAGACGGCAAGTCGCTGTTCCCGGCCCTGTACAAGGCCTTCGTCGAGAAGGACATGGCCATGCTGGAAGTGAACCCGCTGATCGTCATGGAAAACGGCCGCCTGCGCGTTCTGGACGCCAAGGTGTCGTTCGACGGCAACGCCCTGTTCCGTCACCCCGACATCAAGGAACTGCGCGACGAGACCGAGGAAGACGCCAAGGAAATCGAAGCCTCGGAGTGGGACCTGGCCTACGTCGCCCTGGACGGCAACATCGGTTGCATGGTCAACGGCGCCGGTCTGGCCATGGCGACCATGGACATCATCAAGCTGTACGGCAAAGAGCCGGCCAACTTCTGCGACGTCGGCGGCGGCGCCGGCAAGGACAAGGTGGCGGCGGCCTTCAAGATCATCACCGCTGACCCGGCCGTCCAGGGCATCCTGGTCAACATCTTCGGCGGCATCATGAAGTGCGACGTCATCGCCGAAGGCGTGGTCGCAGCTGTCAAGGAGGTGGGCCTGAAGGTGCCGCTGGTCGTGCGTCTGGAAGGCACCAACGCCGAGCTGGGCAAGAAGATCCTGAACGAGAGCGGCCTGGCCATCACGGCGGCGGACGACCTCGACGACGCCGCCCAGAAGATCGTCGCGGCGGTCGGCTAGGGCGCAAGCCTTACGCGCCACCGCCCAGCTGACACACAGAATTCAGAGCACAGACACATGTCCATTCTCGTCGACAAGAACACCAAGATCATCGTCCAGGGCCTGACCGGCAAGACCGGCGGCTTCCACACCGAACAGGCCCTGGCCTACCACGGCACCCAGATGGTCGCCGGCGTGCACCCGACCAAGGGCGGCACGAACTGGACCGGCTCGCACGGCGAAACCCTGCCGATCTACGGCTCGGTCGCTGAAGCCAAGGAGCGTACGGGCGCTGACGCCACGGTCATCTACGTCCCGCCGGCAGGCGCCGCCGACGCCATCATCGAAGCCATCGAGGCCGAGATCCCCTTCATCACCTGCATCACCGAAGGCATCCCGGTGCTGGACATGGTGCGGGTCAAGGCGCGCCTGGACCGCTCCAACTCGCGCCTGCTGGGCCCGAACTGCCCCGGCATCCTGACCCCGAACGAGTGCAAGATCGGCATCATGCCGGGCAACATCTTCTCCAAGGGTTCGGTCGGCGTCGTCTCGCGCTCGGGCACCCTGACCTATGAAGCCGTGTTCCAGACCACGAACGCGGGCCTGGGCCAGACCACGGCTGTCGGCATCGGCGGCGACCCGGTCAAGGGCACCGAGTTCATCGACGTCCTGGAAATGTTCCTGGCCGACGACGAAACCCACTCGATCATCATGATCGGTGAAATCGGCGGCGGCGCCGAAGAAGACGCCGCTCAGTTCCTGATCGACGAAGCCAAGAAGGGCCGCTCCAAGCCCATGGCCGGCTTCATCGCCGGTCGTACGGCTCCGGCCGGCCGCACCATGGGCCACGCCGGCGCCATTGTTTCGGGCGGCAAGGGCGACGCGGAATCCAAGATCGCAGCGATGGAGGCTGCGGGCATCCGCGTCTCGCCGTCGCCGGCGCGCCTGGGTCACACGCTTCTCGAAGTGCTGAAGGGCTAAGAACCCCTTCAAAAATAAAAGAACGATGTTCCGGGGCGAAATTTAGCGTCCCGAGACCTTTTAAAACGCCCTCGGAATCGTCCGGGGGCGTTTTTTCTTGCGGATTCGACCAATTTCCACCCGCATCGCCCCGCTTCGGTCATGACCAGTAAGGAAACACGGCCTATATGAGCGGCGCCGCTCACCGCGCAGGCGTGCGCGCGCGGCTGAATGTAGGACGACGAGAGAAACATGGCGGACGATGCAGGTCAGCTGAACCAGGTCTTTGCCGAGACCAGCTTCCTCTATGGCGCGAACGCCGCTTTCATTGAGGACCTGCACGAAAAATGGGCCGCAGACCCCGGCTCGGTGTCGGGGGAATGGCGCGCCTTCTTCGATCAGTTGAAGGACAACGCCGACCTGGTGAAGCAGTCGGCCGCCGCCGGCTCCTGGGGGCGCGGCGCCGCCACCGATCCGACCGAGGACACCGCCGTGTTCGACGGCCGCTGGCCCGCCCCCAAGGTCGATCCCAAGGCCGCCGCCGGCAAGCCCGGCCCGCGGCCGGCCGCTCCGGCGGCTGACGCCTCGGGCGGGCTGACCGCCGCCGACGTGCGCGCCGCCGCCCATGACTCGATCCGCGCCCTGATGCTGATCCGCAGCTACCGCGTGCGCGGCCACCTGCAGGCGACGCTGGACCCGCTGGGCATCGAGCAGCCGATCGACAACCCTGAGCTGACCCCCGAATTCTACGGCTTCACCGCCGCCGACATGGACCGCCCGATCTTCCTCGACGGCGTCCTGGGCCTGCAAACCGGCTCGATCCGTCAGGTGCTGGAAATCCTCAAGCGCACCTACTGCGGCAACATCGGCGTGCAGTACATGCACATCGCCGAGCCGGAAGAGAAATCCTGGCTGCAGCAGCGCTTTGAAGGCCCGGACAAGTTCGAGCAGAACGCCTTCACCAAGGAAGGCAAGCTGGCCATCCTGCACAAGCTGATCGAGGCCGAGGGCTTTGAACGCTTCCTGCACAAGCGCTTCCCCGGCACCAAGCGTTTCGGCCTGGACGGCGGCGAGGCCATGGTCCCGGCCCTGGAGCAGGTGATCAAGCGCGGCGGCAACCTGGGCGTTGACGAGATCGTCTTCGGCATGGCCCACCGCGGTCGCCTGAACACGCTCGCCGCCGTCATGGGCAAGCCCTACAAGGCCATCTTCCACGAGTTCCAGGGCGGTTCGACCGTGCCGTCGGACATCGAGGGCTCGGGCGACGTCAAATACCACATGGGCGCCTCGTCGGACCGTGAGTTCGACGGCAACAAGGTCCACCTGTCGCTGACCGCCAACCCCTCGCACCTGGAGATCGTCAACCCGGTCGTCCTGGGCAAGGCCCGCGCCAAGCAGGCCTTCGACATTCGTGAAGCCAACGCCGGCAAGCCCGAGGCCGAATGGGCCCTGGACCGCTCCAAGGTCGTGCCTCTGCTGATCCACGGCGACGCCGCCTTCGCCGGTCAGGGCGTGGTGGCCGAGTGCTTCGCCCTGATGGGACTGAAGGGCTACCGCACCGGCGGCACGCTTCACTTTGTCATCAACAACCAGATCGGCTTCACCACCAGCCCGCGCAACTCGCGCTCGTCGCCCTATCCGTCGGATGTGGCGCTGATGGTCCAGGCCCCGATCTTCCACGTCAACGGCGACGACCCGGAAGCGGTCGTCTTCGCCGCCAAGGTGGCGACGGAATACCGTCAGAAGTTCCACAAGGACGCGGTCGTGGACATGTTCTGCTACCGCCGCTTCGGCCACAACGAGGGCGACGATCCCACCTTCACCCAGCCGCTGATGTATTCGAAGATCCGCGCCCAGCCGTCGACGCGCGAGATCTACTCCAAGCGCCTGGTCGAACAGGGCGTCGTCACCCAGGCCGAGGTCGACGCCGAAGTCGCCCGCTTCGAGGCCTTCCTCGACGCCGAGTTCGAAGCCGGCAAGACATTCAAGGCCGACAAGGCCGACTGGTTGGACGGTCAGTGGCAGGGTCTGGGCATCGACAAGGGCGACGATCAGCAGCAGCGCGGCAAGACCGCCGTCCCGGCTGAAAAGCTCGTCGACTACGGCCATCGCCTGACGCAGATCCCCAACAGCGTCGACATCCACAAGACGCTGAAACGCGTCGTCGAGGCGCGTCGCGAGACGGTCACGACCGGCCAGAACATCGACTGGGCCACCGCCGAAAGCCTGGCCTTCGCCTCGCTGCTGGACGAGGGCTATAATGTCCGCCTGTCCGGCCAGGACTCGGTGCGCGGCACCTTCTCGCAGCGTCACTCGGGCATCACCGACCAGACGACCGAGCAGCGCTACATCCCGCTGAACCACCTCAGCGAGGGCCAGGCCCACTTTGAGGTCATCGACTCGGCCCTGTCGGAAGAGGCGGTGCTGGGCTTCGAGTACGGCTACTCGCTGGCCGACCCGAACACCCTGACCCTGTGGGAAGGCCAGTTCGGCGACTTCGTCAACGGCGCCCAGGTGGTCATCGACCAGTTCATCTCTTCGGGCGAACGCAAGTGGCTGCGCATGAGCGGCCTGACCATGCTGCTGCCGCACGGCTATGAAGGCCAGGGCCCCGAGCACTCCTCGGCTCGCCTCGAGCGCTTCCTGCAGCAGTGCGCCGAGAACAACATGCAGGTCGCCAACTGCACCACCCCGGCCAACTACTTCCACATCCTGCGTCGCCAGATGCACCGGGATTATCGCAAGCCGCTGATCCTGATGACGCCCAAGTCGCTGCTGCGTCACAAGAAGGCGGTCTCGACCCTGGCCGACATGGCCGAGGGTTCGTCCTTCCACCGCGTGCTGCGCGACGATGCTCAACTGCGTCCGGACGTGGCCGGCATCTCGATCAAGGCCGACAAGGACATCCGCAAGGTCATCGTCTGCTCAGGCAAGGTCTATTACGACCTGCTGGATGCGCGCGAGAAGGCGGGCGTCAACGACATCTACATCCTGCGCCTGGAGCAGTTCTATCCGTGGCCGATCAAGTCGATCTCGGCCGAGCTGGCCCGCTTCCCCAACGCCGACCTGGTCTGGTGTCAGGAAGAGCCCAAGAACATGGGCGGCTGGACCTTCGTCGATCCGTGGATCGAACTGACCCTCGAGAAGATGGATATCAAGGCCAAGCGCGCGCGTTACGTCGGGCGTCCGGCCTCCGCCTCCACGGCGGCCGGCCTGATGAGCCGCCACCTGAAGGAACTCGAGACCTTCCTCGCCGAGGCCATGGCCTGACCGGCCCTGCCTGACCTATAGATACGCCAAGACACAAAAAGACACTGGACCGAACCATGGCCGATATCCTCACTCCCGCCCTCGGTGAATCCGTTAGCGAAGCCTCCATCGCCAAGTGGACCAAGAAGGTCGGCGACGCCGTCCGTAAGGACGAAGTCCTGGTCGAGCTGGAAACAGACAAGGTTTCGCTGGAAGTCGTGGCTCCGGCCGACGGCGTCCTGGCGGCGATCAACGCCGCTGAAGGCGACACCGTCGTTCCCGGCACGGTGCTGGGTTCGGTGAGCGAAGGCGCTTCGGCCCCGACCGCCGCGCCGGCTGCGCCCGCCGCTGCTGCGGCCCCCGCCGCCGCCGCACCGGCCGCTTCGGGCGGCGCCTCGGTCGAGATCGCCGTCCCGACCATGGGCGAAAGCGTCGCCGAGGGTTCGATCGGCACCTGGCTGAAGAAGTCGGGCGACACCGTCGCCAAGGACGAACTGCTGGTCGAGATCGAGACCGACAAGGTCGCGGTGGAAGTCTCGGCCCCGGCCGCCGGCGTCCTGACGATCGTCGCCGACAACGGCGCGACCGTGACCCCCGGTCAGGTCATCGGCTCCATCTCGGCCTCGGGCGCCGCTGCGGCGCCGGCGGCTGCGCCTGCCGCCGCCGCTCCGGCCAACACCGGCTCGGCTCAGGCGCCGGCTTCGGCTCACCTGTCGCCGGCCGTTCAGCGCGTGGTTTCGGAAAACAACCTGAATCCGGCGTCGCTGTCGGCCTCGGGTCCGAAGGGCAACATCACCAAGGCTGACGCCATCGCCGCCATCGGCGCCGCCGCTCCGGCTGCGCCCAAGGCTGCTGCTGCGCCTGCCGCCCCGCGCGCCGACCAGCCGCGCGAAGAACGGGTGAAGATGACGCGCCTGCGTCAGACCATCGCCCGTCGCCTGAAGGAATCCCAGAACACGGCCGCCCAGCTGACCACCTTCAACGAGGTGGACATGACCAACGTCATGGCCCTGCGCGCCCAGTACAAGGAAGTGTTCGAGAAGCGCCACGGCGTGAAGCTGGGCTTCATGTCCTTCTTCACCAAGGCCGTGGTTCAGGCCCTGCGCGAGCTGCCCGCCGTCAACGCCGAGATCGACGGCACGGACATCATCTACAAGAACCACTACGACATCGGCGTGGCCGTCGGCACCGACAAGGGTCTGGTGGTTCCGGTCCTGCGCGACGCCGACACCCTGTCGCTGGCGGGCATCGAAAAGGGCATCGGCGCCCTGGGCAAGGCCGCCCGTGACGGCGCCCTGACCATGGATCAGATGCAGGGCGGCACCTTCACCATCACCAACGGCGGCACCTATGGCTCGCTGATGTCGACGCCGATCCTGAATGCGCCGCAGTCGGGCATCCTGGGCATGCACAACATCGTCCAGCGCCCGATGGCCATCAACGGCGAGGTCAAGATCCGCCCGATGATGTACCTGGCCCTCAGCTACGACCACCGCATCGTCGACGGCAAGGAAGCCGTGACCTTCCTGGTCCGCATCAAAGAACTGCTGGAGGACCCGGCACGCGCCCTGCTGGACCTGTAAGGTCTGCATAACGCGAACGACTGACGACGGCGGCTCTTTCGGGAGCCGCCGTTTTCAATTGGGCCGGGCGTGCTAGCCTCGGCTCATGAGTCTTGTCGAGATCGCCCGCTATCAGGATGTCTATGAGGCCGACCTCGCGGCGGCCTTCCTCGCCTCGCATGGGGTCGAGGTCGATGTGACCGAGCGGTTCCAGACGACGGTCGATCCCCTGATGCAGCGCGCGCTGGGTCTGCGGCTGATGGGTCGGGCCGATCAAGCGGCACAGGCTCGTGATCTGCTGGCGCGGGTTCGGGCGGGCGAGTTTGGGTTGGAAGAAGGCGATGATCTAGGCCCCGCTGCGCCCGGCGAAAGGGTGGCGGCGCGAGGATTGGCCTTGGCTCTGTTCGTCACAGCCGGCGGCTTCGCCGGCACCAGCCTGCCGCGCCGGATGGGCGTGTTGCAATGGACGGGGTTCGCCCTCGTGGCGGTAATGGTCGCGTGGATGCTGGTGTTTTGGCTCTCGACGGTCGGATAGGGCGCTAGTCAGCCTTCAGCGTCGCCAGCACGTCGTCCGTGTCCTGCCCCAGCTTCGGCGGCGGGGCGTCGTAGCGGACGGGGGTCTTCGACAGGCGGATGGGCGAGGCGACGGTGCGGATCGGCGCCACAAGATCGGGACGCGACTGTTCGACGGTCAGGCCGCGATGGATCGCCTGGGGTTCCTCGAACACCTGGTCCACGGTGTTGACGGGGCCGCAGGGCACGCCCGCCGCCTCCAGCGCCGCCATCAGCCCCTTCATGGTGAAGTTCGCCGTCAGGGCCGACAGGGTCGGCGACAGCTCGACGCGGTGCTGGACCCGCAGGGCGTTGGTCGCAAAGCGCGGATCGGCGCCCATGGGCGCGACGCCCAGGGCCTTGGCCAGGGCGCGGAACTGGCCGTCGTTGCCGACGGCGATGACCACCATGCCGTCCGAACAGGGGAAGGGCTGGTAGGGGGCCAGGTTGGGGTGAGCGTTACCCATCCGCGTCGGGGCATTGCCCGAGACGAAGTAGTTGGTCGCCTGATTGGCCAGCATGGCCGCCTGGACGTCGAACAGGGCGATGTCGATGGACTGACCCTCGCCCGTGGCGCGCGCGTGCATCAGGGCGGCGAGAATGGCGTTGGAGGCGTAGAGGCCGGTGAACAGGTCCACGACCGCCACCCCGACCTTCATCGGCTCGGCGCCGGGCGCGCCGTCCGGCTGGCCGGTGATCGACATCAGCCCGCCCATGGCCTGGATCATGTAGTCGTAGCCGGCGCGGCGTGCGTCCGGCCCGTCCTGGCCGAAGCCGGTGATGGAGCAATAGACGAGGCGCGCATTGACCGCTGACAGGCCGGCGTAGTCGAGGCCGTATTTCGCCAGCCCGCCGGTCTTGAAGTTCTCGACCACCACGTCGCAGGTCGCGGCCAGTCGGCGCACGGCCTCGGCGCCCTCAGGGGTGGCGATGTCCAGTTCGACCGACTTCTTGCCCCGGTTGGCGCACATGAAATAGGCGGCGTCGCCCTTAGAGCCGTCGGTCGTGGTGGTGAAGGGCGGGCCCCAGTGGCGCGTGTCGTCGCCCTCGCCCGGACGCTCGATCTTGATCACCTCGGCGCCCAGATCGGCGAGCGTCTGCGTGGCCCAGGGGCCGGCCAGAACTCGGCTAAGGTCGAGAACGCGAACGCCGGAGAGGGGGCCTTGGGTCTGGGTCATGGCGTTTCATACCTCTCCCTCCCCTTCATGGGGAGGGTGGTCGCGTAGCGACCGGGTGGGGAGGGCGCTGTGAACGTGCGGTGCGCGTGAACAGCCGAGCGCCCCCACCCGTCTGGCGCCACGCGCCAGCCCCTCCCCATGAAGGGGAGGGAGAATTCTTATATTCTACAGCCCCACGTCCCAGACGCCGGCGCTCTTCATCCGGCTGTCGCGGGCTTCCTCGGCGCGGCCGCCCATGTCGCGGGCCATGTTGCGGATGGCGTCGGACACGGTGCTCTTGTGCAGGCCCGGCACGACGGCGTGGGTGAAGGCGCAGCCGGCCAGCCGTATCAGCTTGAAGCCGAAGCGGGCCGAGGCGACCATGTGTTCGAGATAGGTCTCGCGGACCTCGCGCGGGTGGTCGCGGAACAGGCGTGAAAACGTGGACGACATGGTTCAAGCCTAACGCGGTTCGCCGCGCCCCTCTACCCGGTTCAGATATTTTGCCCTAAACCGGCGGCCGGAACAGGGGCCGCATCGTCACGCCCCTTTTGATCACGCGTAACGACCACAGAACCCCGCTTACTCGCGCAGGAAACACCCATGGCCGACGGCTCCCACGCTTCGCAACAGACCTTCCGCTGGGACGACCCGTTCGACCTGCGTGGGCGCCTGACCGACGACGAGCGGATGATCCAGGACGCCGCGCGGTCCTATGCCCGCGAGGCCCTGCTGCCGCGCGTGGTCGAGGCCTTCCGCGACGAGACCTTCGACCGCGCCATCATGACCGAGATGGGCGAGATGGGCTTCCTCGGCGCCATGCTGCCGGAACAATACGGCGGCTCGGAAGCCAGCCACGTCGCCTATGGCCTGATCGCGCGCGAGGTCGAGGCGGTCGACAGCGGCTATCGCTCGGCCATGTCGGTGCAGTCGTCGCTGGCCATGTACCCGATCTACGCCTTCGGCTCTGAAGAGCAGAAGATGAAGTTCCTGCCCAAGATGGCGGCGGGCGAACTGGTCGGCTGCTTCGGCCTGACCGAGGCCGACGGCGGCTCGGATCCGGCCTCGATGAAGACGAAAGCGGTCAAGGTCGAGGGCGGCTATCGCCTGAACGGCGCCAAATACTGGATCACCAACAGCCCGATCAGCGACCTTGCCATCGTCTGGGCGAAGCTCGACGACAAGATCCGCGGTTTCATCGTCGAGCGCGACTTCGACGGCTTCACCACGGACAAGATCGGCGACAAGCTGTCGCTTCGCGCCTCGATCACCGGCGACATCGGCCTGAACGACGTCTTCGTGCCGGAAGCCAACATCCTGCCGGGGGTGCAGGGTCTGCGCGGGCCGTTCAGCTGCCTGAACAAGGCGCGCTTCGGCATCGCCTGGGGGGCCATGGGCGCCGCCGAGTTCTGCTTCCACGCCAGCCGCGACTATGTCGGCGAGCGGATGCTGTTCGGCCGCCCGCTGTCGTCGCGCCAGCTGGTGCAGAAGAAGCTGGCCGACATGCAGACCGAGATCTTCCTCGGCTTCGAGGGCGCCTATGCCCTGGGTCGTCTGCTCGACACCGGCGCCTGGGTGCCCGAGGCCATCAGCCTGATGAAACGCAACAACTGCGGCAAGGCCCTGGCCGTGGCCCGCGAAGCCCGCGACATGCACGGCGGCGCCGGCATCACCGGCGAACTGCACGTCATGCGTCACGCCATGAACCTGGAAACCGTCAACACCTATGAAGGCGCCCACGACGTCCACGCCCTGATCCTGGGCCGGGCCATCACGGGTGAAAGCGCCTTCTAGAACCTCACGCTTATTGTGACGGTCGAGGTTGTCGTCACGGCGGGTTTCCCGCGCTAGGTTGTGCGCCTGTGAAGGGACCGACCATGACGCGACACACCCTGATGGCCTCGACCGGCGCCGCTCTTTTCCTGATCCTGAGCGCCGCGCCGGTCGCAGCGGCCCCCGCCGCCTCAGCCCAGACGCCCGGCGTGCAAGGCCTGCCCTATGACGCCCGACGCGGGGTCTTCACCTTCGCGGCCGGTCTGGACGCCTCCCTGCCCGCCGTGGTGCAGGTGACGACCCTGGGCCAGTCGCGGGGGCCGCGCTCGGACGGCGATCCCAAGCCCTCGCAGGGCGGGTCGGGCGTCATCATCGACGCCGCCAACGGCATCATCATCACCAATAACCACGTCATCGAGAACGGCCAGAAATTCACCGTCGACCTGATCGACGGCCGCCTGTTCGATGCGACCCTGATCGGCGCCGACAAGGCCACGGACATCGCCGTGCTGAAGATCGAGGCCTCGGGCCTGTCGCAGGTTCAGACCGTGGATTCCGACACCCTGCGCACCGGCGACCTGGCCTTCGCCGTCGGCTATCCGCTCGGCCTTGACCAGACCCTGACCATGGGGGTCATCTCGGGCCTGAACCGCTCAGGCATGGGCGACGCTATTGAAGATTACATCCAGACCGATGCGGCGGTGAACTCGGGCAATTCGGGCGGGCCGCTGCTGGACAGCCGGGGGCGGCTGATCGGCATCAACACCTCGATCCTGTCCGGGGGCATGGGCGGCGGCAACGACGGCATCGCCTTCGCCGTGCCGACGCGGATCATGATGTTCGTGGTCGACCAGTTGCGCGCCACCGGCGAGGTCAGGCGCGGTCAGATCGGCGTGGCCCTGGGGTCTCTGACAGCCGAAAGGGCGCGCGAGATGGGGCTGAATCTGGTGCGCGGGGCTGTCGTCTATGACGCCGCGCCGGGGTCATCCGCCGAGCAGGCGGGGCTGCGTCCCGGCGATGTCATCACTCGCATCCAGAACCGCCCTGTGGCCAACGCCGGCTCGGTCCAGGCCACGGTCGGCATCGCTCGACCCGGCGCCGTCCTGCCGGTCGTCTATCTGCGCGACGGGCGCGAGGCGACGGCCAGCCTGACGGTCCAGTCGCCCGATCCGGCGGCGGTCCGTGTGGGACGCAGCGCGGCCATGGCGCGGGGTCTGACCTTCCGCAACAGCGGCGAGGGCGCCGGCGCCCAGGTCACTGTGGTCGAGGGCGGCTCTGTCGCGGCCGTTGCGGGCGTCCAGGCGGGCGACGTGGTGGTCGAGGCAGGCGGCGTCGGCGTGGCCGACATGGCGGTTCTGGCGCGAACGCTGGAAGCCGGAGGCGCGATCGACCTGACGGTGATGCGGGACGGGGAGCGGACGGCGATCAGTCTGCCGGGCTGATCCAGGCTCCAGACAGCAAAACGCCCGCGTCGCCAGGAGGGGGAGGGGGGCGGTCGCGGGCGTCTCGCTTGGAGGAAGCATCGGCCCGTCGAAGCCCTTGGCGGAAAAATCCTGGGGGGCTGGGGGGGGCTGTTCAGGATCCGGGACTTCTCCGAACTCCGACAGGCCGATGCTGCCTTTCTGGATGCCGTTCCGGGCGGACGAAGGGCCGAATGGGGGTCTTTTCGTGGCCGAAACTCACGGTTTTTGTTGTCCGGCGCCAGGCGTCCAAATGCGGGACCGTCGCTCAGGCAGCGAGGCTCCGCGGGCCGAATGTCAGCGCCCGTTCGCCCCTAGAAAGGAAGAATGTTTCGCTGGCGGCTGTAGCTCATGGTGCCGACATTGGCGCCCAGGCGCAGGCCGACGCCGGTGCGGATCGGGGCCAGGACGATGCCGTCGGCGCGCTGGTAGTTCACGCCCAGGCCGGCGACCAGATAGGCCGAGCCCTCGACGCCGGGGTAGCGGCGATAGAGCATGTCCGGGTGATAGAGGCCGTAAACTAGGGTGAAGACCCGACTGGCGTTGCCGCCGACATCCCAACCGATCGAAATGCCCTGCCAGAAGACTTCCTGAGAGGCCGACAGATCCTTCATGTGCAGGGCGCCACGGCCGTAACGCACGCCGATGGCGGCGGCCCCGGCGGCTTCTTCACCAGCGATATAGGCGGTCGGGCGGTCGCCCTGTTCGGCGAAAATGCGTTCAATGGCCGATCCCATGGCCTCGGCGGCGATGCCCATCTCGCGCGACCCGGCGGCGACCAGTTCCTCAAAGGTATAGGCCTGGGCCGTCTGGTCCGAAGCGATCGGATAGTTGGGATCGGTCGGCTGGCGCGTCGAGGCGCAGGCGCCGAGGCCCACGGGCAGGGCGCCGGCGGCGGCGAGACCAAGGCTGGTGCGGATCAGTTGGCGGCGATGCATGTCGAAGCTCCTGACAGAGGACGGTGCGCCCATCGTCGCGGGCTTGGCCTACCGTCCGTGTCTTTTACGGCAGCCTTGGGGCTTTAAGGTTAACCGAACCTTGCTTGGCCGTATTCGACACCGACCAACCCGATCAAGCCTTCGTCAGAAGGGTTCAACAGCCCAATGGGAGAGGCAGGCCTCAAGCAGGGCATAAGGCCGGCAGGCCCTAAAAAGAAGCCGGAGCTTTCGCTCCGGCTTCTTGTCAGCTGCGCAGCACCGCGCCGACCTTGGCGGCAGAAGCGACGACCTTGGCCGTCAAGGCCTCGATCTCGGCCTCGGTCAGGGTGGCGGCGCGCGGCTGGATCTCGACCTCGATGGCGACCGACTTCTGGCCCTCCGGCACGCCCTGGCCGCGATAGACGTCGAAGACGCGCACCTCGGCGATCAGGGCCTTGTCAGCGCCGGCGACGGCGCGGGTCAGATCGCCCACGGCCTTGGCCCCATCCATCAGGAAGGCGAAGTCACGGCTCAGCGGCATCAGGTTCGGCAGGTCCGCCGCCCCCCTCGCCTTGCCGCCCTTTCCGCGCGGTTCCGGCACGGCGTCGAGGATGATCTCGAAAGCCAGCATGGGGCCGTCGGCGTCCAGAGCCTTGAGCACGCGCGGGTGCAGTTCGCCGAACTCGACGATGACGTTCTTGGGCCCCAGTTGCAGCCGGGCCGAGCGGCCGGGATGCCACCAGCTCTGGTTGGACCCTTGCGCCAGTTGCAGAGAGGCGACCGGCGCGCCGATCTCCTCCAGCAGGGCGAACAGGTCGCCCTTGAGGCCGAACAGGGCGTCTTCACCCGCACCGCCCCAATGACGGTCGGGATGGGGCGCGATCAGTCCGGCGATGGCCGTGCGCTGACCGTTCGGCTGGTCGTTCAGATAGACGGGGCCGATCTCGAACAGGGCCGCGTCGGAGTGGCCGCGCGCGGCGTTGCGCGCCGCCGCCTGGATCAGGTTGGGCAGGATCGACGGCCGCATGCAGTCGAGGTCCGCCGCGATAGGATTTTCCAGCACCAGACGCTCATCGCCGCCGCCGAACAGGGCCGCGGTCGACTGCTTGGTGAAGGACCAGGTCACGGCCTCGGCATAGCCTAGGCTGGCCAGGGCGCGACGGGCGACGCGGACGCGGGCCTGACGCGGGCTGAGCACGCCGCGCGCATGGCGGGCGACCTCGGGCAGGGGCGTGTTGGGCAGGGCGTCGAAGCCCTCGATACGGGCGACTTCTTCCACCAGATCGGCCGGCCCTTCGACGTCGCGACGCCAAGACGGCGGGGTCACGGTCCAGGGCTCGACCTGATCGGCGCCGCCGGCGGTGATCAGGAAGCCGAGCTGGCCCAGGATGGTCCCGATCCGGTCGTCGGACAGCGCCATGCCGGTCAGGCGCTTCACATAGGCCGGGTCGAAGGCGAAGGGCGCCGGGCTGGCGGGCGGTTCGCCGACGAAGACGATCTCGGACGGCTCGCCGCCGCACAGGTCGAGGATCAGGCGCGTGGCCAGTTCCAGACCCGGCGTGACCGAGACCGGATCGACGCCGCGCGCGAAGCGGTACTGGGCGTCGGAATGGATGCCCAGGGTGCGCCCCGTCTGGGCGATGACGATGGGCTCGAACCAGGCGCTTTCCAGGAAGACGTCGGTGGTCGCCTCGTCGCAGCCGGTGCTTTCGCCGCCCATGACGCCGCCCAGGCCGATGGGGCGCTCGCCCGCAGCGTCGGCGATGACGCAGTCGGCGGGCGAAGCCGCGTAGGTCTTGCCGTCCAGCGCGATCAGGTGCTCATGCTCGCCCGTTTCCGCCGAGGTCAGGCCGCCGCGGACGACGATCTCGGTCCCCGACAGCTTGGCCATGTCATAGACGTGCAGGGGCCGCGCGCGATCATAGGCGATCAGGTTGGTGACATCGACCAGGCGGTTGATCGAGCGCAGGCCGATGGCCGTCAGGCGCTTTTGCAGCCAGGCCGGCGACGGGCCGTTCTTGACGCCGCGAATGACGCGACCGGCGAAGACCGGGCACATCTCAGGCGCGTCCAGCCGCACCGAGATCGGCGAGGGGAAGGCGCCGCGCACCACGGCGATGTCGAAATGCTTCAGCGTGCCGGCGCTGGCGGCGGCCAGGTCGCGGGCGATGCCGGCGACGCCCAGCCAGTCGGGGCGGTTCGGCGTCACTTCGAAGTCGATGACCGGCTCGGCGCCGAACAGGCCGGCGACCGGGGTCCCGACCGGGATCTCGGGCGGCAGCTCCTGAATGCCGTCGCTCTCGTCAGCCAGCTCCAGCTCCGAAGCCGAGCACAGCATGCCGTGCGAGACGACGCCGCGCACCGGCTTCTCGACCAGGGTCACGCCCAGGCCAGGCACATAGGCGCCGATGGGGGCGTAGATGGTGGTCAGGCCCGGACGCGCGTTCGGGGCGCCGCAGACGATCTCCTTCAGGCCGTCGACGGTCTCGACCTGGCAGACCTGCAGACGGTCGGCGTCAGGATGCCGCGCCGTCGAGAGGATCCTGGCCACGGTGAAGGGGGCCAGTACGGCGACGGGGTCGTGGACCTCCTCGACCTCCAGCCCGGCCATGGTCATGGCCTCGGCGATCTGATGGACGTCGGCCTCGGTCTCGAGGTGGTCCTTCAGCCAGGAGAGCGTGAACTTCATTGAGGGGCGCCGCCCAGGGCAGAGACCATTTCGTCGAGGTAGGCCTTGGTTCCCGTGAAGCCGACACCGAGGAAGCGGCAGTTGATGAATTTGCAGTTCTTCAGCGGGATGGCGCCGGTCACGCGCTTCGGTCCCACCGGCTGAAGCAGCAGATTACGCGGATCGCCGTGGGCGTCGCCCATGTTGCAGCCGTCGAAGGTGCAACCGTCCAGCGGGAGCAGCACGGCCGGTCCCTCGATCAGGCATTCGGTAAAGGTCAGATTCTCAATGGTCAGTGAACCGGCGCGGCTGGTCTCCATGAACAGCTGCGGCAGCCAGACGCTGGCCTTGGTGAATTCGGGGCCCGGGCCCAGCAGCTCAAGCGTGATGGGGGCGGCGGTTTGGGTATCGGTCATGATTTAACTTTCGAGGTCAGCTGAGGCCCGACGCCGGGTTCGGCGCGGCGAAGGCGGAGAAGCCGTAGTGCGCCAGCCAGCGCGTATCGGCTTCGAACATGGGGCGCAGGTCAGAGACGCCGTATTTCAGCATGGCCAGGCGATCAACGCCCATGCCGAAGGCGAAACCCTGATACTCGTCCGGATCAATGCCGCAGTTGCGCAGCACGTTCGGGTGAACCATGCCGCAGCCGAGGATCTCCAGCCAGTCGTCGCCCTCGTTCAGGGTCAGCTTGCCGCCCGAGCGGTCGCAGCGGATGTCCATCTCGGCCGAGGGCTCCGTGAAGGGGAAGTGGTGCGGACGGAAGCGGGCGTTGACGTCGTCCAGTTCGAAGAAGCGGGCGATGAAGGTTTCCAGCGTCGTCTTCAGATGACCCATGTGGATGTCGCGGTCGATCACCAGACCCTCGATCTGATGGAACATCGGCGTGTGGGTGGCGTCGGAATCCTTACGGAAGGTGCGGCCGGGCGCGATGATGCGGATCGGCGGCTTCTGGCTCATCATGGTGCGCACCTGCACCGGGCTGGTGTGGGTGCGCAGCACCTTGCGCTCGCCCGTTTCCGGGTCGGGCTTGAGGAAGAATGTGTCGTGCATTTCCCGCGCCGGGTGCTTGGGCGGGAAGTTCAGGGCGGTGAAGTTGTGGAAGTCGTCCTCGATGTCCGGGCCTTCGGCCACGGCGAAGCCCATTTCGGCGAACAGGGCGATCATCTCGTCCATGACCTGCATGGTCGGGTGCACCCCGCCCTTGCGCCGCGGACGGCTAGGAAGGGTCAGGTCGACGCGCTCTGCCAGCAAGCGGGCGTCCAGCTCGGCGGCCTCCAGCTCGGCCTTCTTGGCGGCGATGGCGGCGGTGACGCGGTCGCGCAGCCCGTTGATGATCGGCCCCTGCTCGCGGCGTTCGTCGGGGCTGAGCGCGCCCATGCCTTTCAGCAGGGCGGAGACGGCGCCGGTCTTGCCGACGGCGGCGACGCGCACCTCTTCGATCGCAGCGACGCTTTCGGCCGCTCCGATGGCGTTGATCAGGTCGAGTTCTAGCTGGGCGAGATCGGTCATGGTCCGCAGCGTCTAGCCCGACACGGCCGTCACGCAAAGCCTTCAGCGTCGATCAGGTCTAGTCCGCGAGGACGAAAGTGACCTTCATGTTGACCCGGTATTCGGCGATCTGGCCGTCGCGGACCACGACCTTCTGGTCCTGGATCCAGGCCCCCTCGACATGGCGCAGGGTCTTGTCGGCCCGGGCTATGCCCTGGGCGACGGCGTCATCGAAGCTGACGGTGGATGATGACGTGATTTCAGTAACGCGGGCGACGGACATCAACAAGGCCTCCTCAATCGCCGGTTCGCCAGTCGAACCCGCTGTCGACCCCAACGCCCGACCCGCCGAAAAGTCAGGCTTGACCATGAAAAACGCCCGCCCCGGAGACCGGGACGGGCGTTTTTGTCTTTTACGCTAGCGCTCGGCTCCCGGAGCCTTGCTGCTTGAGCGCAATCGCGAGATTTTAGGCGGCCAGAGCGGCGCGGACCTTCTCGGCGATGGCCTTGAAGCCGGCTTCGTCGGCGGCGATCGTCGACAGGACCTTACGGTCGAGCACGATGCCGGCCTTGTCCAGGCCGTGGATGAACTGCGAGTAGGTGAAGCCTTCCAGACGGGCGGCGGCGTTGATGCGCTGGATCCACAGGGCGCGGAACGAACGCTTCTTGTTGCGACGGTCGCGGTAGGCGTACTGGCCGGCGCGATCGACAGCGGCCTTGGCCGTGCGGATGGTGTTCTTGCGGCGGCCGTAGAAGCCCTTGGCCTGCTTAAGAACCTTCTTGTGTTTGGCGTGGGACGTTACGCCCCGTTTGACGCGAGCCATGTCGCTATCCTTTCAAATTCTTGCGTAGAGATCAGATCGAAATGCGCGCGCCGATCAGGCGTACGGCATGTAGGACTTGATCTTCTTGGCGTCGGCGTCGGCCATGACCGAGGTGCCGCGGTTCTGGCGGATGTACTTGGAGTTGTGGCTGATCAAGCGGTGACGCTTGCCCGCAACGCCGGCTTTCACCTTGCCAGTGGCCGTGAATTTGAAGCGCTTTTTGGCGCCAGACTTCGTCTTCAGTTTCGGCATTTTCACTCTCTATCTTTTTAGTGGGCTACCGCCCTTTGGGCTACTTGAGCCCGTAGGGTGGAGCTGAAACGAACGGCCCAGGCATGCCTGTTAGCCCGGCTGTTCGGTCGCGAAGGGGCGGCTTTTACGGCGCCGCCCCCTTTAAAGCAAGGCGCCCGGCCCAGACATCTGTCTGAAACCGGGCGGCAAACCCTATCGCGATCGAAGGCTGGTTAGCGCGGCGCCAGGATCATGATCATCTGGCGGCCTTCCATACGCGGGGCGTATTCGACCTTGGCGACTTCGTCGAAGTCGGCCTGGACCTTGTTGAGCAGTTTCATGCCCAGTTCCGGGTGCGCCATTTCACGACCGCGGAAGCGCAGGGTCACCTTGACCTTGTCGCCCTCCTCGAAGAAGCGGTGCATCGACTTGGCCTTGACCTCATAGTCATGGGTGTCGATGTTCGGACGGAGCTTGATTTCCTTGAGCTCGACGACCTTCTGGCGCTTGCGCGCCTCGGCCTTCTTCTTCTGCTCCTGGAAACGATGCTTGCCGTAATCCAGGATCTTGCAGACCGGCGTCTCGGCGTTGCCGACGATCTGGACCAGATCCAGACCGGCCTCTTCGGCCGCTTCCAGCGCGGAAGACAGCGGCATGACGCCCTGTTTCTCACCGTTCTGGTCGATCAGCAGCACGCGCGTAGCGCGGATTTCCTGGTTGATGGGCGGCCCGTCCTTGACGGGCGGCGCTTGCATGGGACGGCGAATGGGCGTCGTTTCCTTATGTGGTCAGAAGAGCAGGCGATAATCCGGCAGGGATTCAGCGCGCGACGAAGGGCGGTGTTCCCGGCGGCGGGAATATGACGATAGAAGCCCTGTAATTCAAGGCTGGTCGGGGTTTGGGCCGCCAATGAAGGCGTCATGCAGCGCCAACACCCCTTCAAAGACGTGATCGACCGTCAGGTCCTCGATGGGGGCGAACTGCCCGCGCGTCTCGTTGGAGGCCACCGTGCGGGTCTTCGAGCCCCAAGGTCCATAGAGCCACCACTCGGTCGGGCCGAACAAGCCCAGGGTCGGTCGGCCCAGGGCCGCCGAGACGTGCATCAGCCCGGAGTCATTGCCCACGAAAAGGGCGGCGCGGTCGATGGCGGCGGCCGAACACAGGATGTCGCCCTTGCCCACGCAGTCGATGGCACGGTCGCCGGCCGCCTCCAGCGCCGGGGTCGCGGGCGGGCGGTCGCCGGGTCCGCCGACAGGCATGAAGCGCCAGCCTTCGAAGCGCGGCTCGGCCTTCAGCTTCTCGACCAACTGACCCCAGCGGTCGGCCGGCCAGGACTTGCCCGGCTGGTGGGCGATCGGCGCAAGAGCGATGATCGGCCCCGCGCCTGGACCTGCGGCCAGTTGCGGGTCGATGACGTCGGCGGCCTCGGCGCGGGCCTGGGCGTCGAGCCAGATTTCCGGGGCCAGCGGCGTAGGCGAGTCCATCAGCCGCGACACCATCTCGACCTTGCGAAGTCCGGTCTCCCAACGGCGATTATAGACGATGCGGCGTCTGGTCGGGATCAGGTACGCCAGGGCCGAGCCGCGAATATCGACGACCAGATCCCACTTCGTCCCGCGCACCTGCTTCCACAGATCGACCCAGTGTCCGGCGGCCTTCTTCTTGTCGAGGATGATGACCCGCTCGACATTGGGGGCGGAGCGGAAGAAGGGGGCGGGCGGACGACCGCAGGCCACGGTGATCTGCACCCCCGGCAGCTGGCGCGCGATCTCGCGGATCACGCCGGAAGAGATGACGCAGTCGCCGATCCGGTTCGAGCTGACGAAGAGGGCTTTGGGTGCGGACAAACGGGGCTCTCGCGGCCTGTGAAGACGTTCAGCCTCTGCTAAAGCCATTCCACGCTGAATGACAGTCCGAGGAGCTTTCATGTCCGACCTCCAATCGCTGCAACGCCCCGACGGCGAGAGCCTCGCCTTCAAGGCGACCGCGGGCGACGGGCCGACCGTGGTCTGGATCGGCGGCTTCCGTTCGGACATGGAGGGGACCAAGGCGCTGGCGCTGGAAGCGGCGGCGCGCGAACGCGGCTGGAACTATGTGCGCTACGACCACTTCGCCCACGGTCAGTCCTCCGGAGACTGGAAGCAGGCCACCATCGGCCGCTGGCGCGAGGACGCGATCGCCCTGATCGACAGTCTTGAAGGCCCCGTCATTCCGGTGGGGTCATCCATGGGCGGCTGGGTGGCCCTGCTGGCGACACTGGCGCGGCCGGACCGGATCAAGGGGCTGATTCTGGTCAATCCGGCGCAGGACTTCACCGAAAAGCTGATGTGGCCTGGTCTGGCCGACCACGAACGTCAGGCCATCCTCCGCGAGGGCGAGACGGTCATCACCGAGGAGGGCCTGGGGTCCTACGTCCTGACCCGACGTATGTTCGAGGAGGCGCGCGACTGGCTGCTGCTGGACAGGATCATTGACATCAAGGCGCCGATCCATGTGCTGCAAGGGCGCGCGGACGACGTGGTGCCGTGGCGTCATCAGATCGAACTGATCGAGCGCCTGAGCGGCGGCGACGTGCGCCTGGACCTGATCGAGGGCGGCGACCACCGGCTGTCGACGCCGCGCGATCTGGAACGCCTGGTCGAAGCGGTCGAGGCGATGCGGGGCTGAGGTATATTTCCTCCCCGTTCCATGGGGAGGTGGCGCGGCGCCGAAGGCGATGTGACGGAGGGGGCGACTCCACGGCAGGCGTTTGCGTCGCCCCCTCCACCGCTACGCGGTCCCCCTCCCCACAAAGTGGGGAGGAAAAGCTCAGCCCATCACAGAATAAACCGGCTCAGGTCGATGTTCTTGGCCAGCTCGCCGACCTTGTCGCGCACCATCTCGCCGTCGAAGGTCAGGGTCTGGCCAGACAGGTCAGAGGCCTTGAAGCTGGTCTCTTCCAGCACCCGTTCCAGCACGGTCTGAAGCCGGCGCGCGCCGATGTTCTCGACGGTCGAGTTGGCGGCCACGGCGGCGTCGGCCATGGCCTCGACCGCATCATCCGTGAAGACCAGGGTGACGCCTTCCGTCTCCAACAGGGCCTGGTTCTGGCGGATCAGATTGGCTTCAGGCTCCGTCAGGATTCGCTTGAAGTCATCGCGGGTCAGGGCCTTCAACTCGACCCGGATCGGCAGGCGGCCCTGAAGTTCGGGCAGCAGATCGCTGGGCTTGGCCACGTGGAAGGCGCCCGAGGCGATGAACAGGACGTGGTCGGTCTTCACCGGCCCGTACTTGGTCGACACCGTCGTGCCCTCGATCAGGGGCAGCAGGTCGCGCTGCACGCCTTCACGTGAAACATCGGCCCCGGAGGCGCCCTGACGCGCCGCCACCTTGTCGATCTCGTCGAGGAAGACGATGCCCTCGTTTTCGGCCAGCAGCAGGGCTTCCTTGGTCAGGCTTTCCTGATCCAGCAGCTTGTCGCTTTCCTCGGTGGTCAGCGGGGCCATCGCTTCGGCCACCGTCAGCTTGACCGTCTTGGTGCGCCCGCCCCCCATCTTGCCCAACAGGTCCGACAGGTTCAGCAGACCGACGTTGCCGCCGCCGCCCGGCATGTCCAGCCCCTGCAGCGGCGAGGTCGTGTCCGCCAGGGCGATCTCGATCTCCTTGTCGTCCAGTTCGCCGGCGCGCAGCTTCTTCCTGAAGGCGTCGCGGGTGGCGGGCTGCGAGCCCGGCCCGACCAGGGCGTCCAGAATCCGCTCCTCGGCCTGGCCCTCGGCGCGCGCCTTGACGCCCGAGCGGCGCTTGTCGCGCACCATGACCAGGGCGCTCTCGACCAGGTCGCGCATGATCTGATCCACGTCGCGACCCACATAGCCGACCTCGGTGAACTTGGTGGCCTCGACCTTGAGGAAGGGCGAGCCGGCCAGCTTGGCCAGACGCCGGGCGATCTCGGTCTTGCCGACCCCCGTGGGGCCAATCATCAGGATGTTCTTGGGCGTGACCTCGTCGCGCAGATCCTCAGGCACGCGCTTGCGGCGCCAACGGTTGCGCAGGGCCACGGCCACGGCGCGCTTGGCGTCGTCCTGACCTACAATGTAGCGGTCCAGTTCAGAAACGATTTCGCGGGGAGACAGGTCGGTCATGGTTCAGACGGTCCAGAAATACTCGGATAGGCGCTCAAGCAGCTTGGCTCCGCGAGCCGCGCGATAGCGCCCTACAAACTTTCGATGGTCAGATTGCCATTGGTGTAGACGCAGATCTCGGCGGCGATCTTCATCGCCTTGCGAGCGATCTGTTCGGCGTCCAGCTCGCTGTCTTCATCAATCAACGCCCGGGCGGCGGCCAGGGCGTAGTTGCCGCCGGAGCCCACGGCGGCCACGCCATATTCCGGCTCCAGCACGTCTCCAACGCCGGTGACGGTCAGGATGGTGTCCTTGTCGGCGACCAGCAGCATAGCCTCCAGCCGACGCAGATAGCGGTCGGTGCGCCAGTCCTTGGCCAGCTCGACGCAGGCGCGGGCCAACTGGTCGGGATACTGCTCCAGCTTGGCTTCCAGCCGCTCGATCAGGGTCAGGGCGTCGGCCGTGGCCCCGGCGAAACCGGCCAGAACCTTGCCGCCCGCCAGGGTGCGCACCTTGCGCGCCGCGCCCTTGACGATGGTCGGCCCCATCGAGACCTGGCCGTCGCCGGCGATGACGGTGCGGCCGTTCTTGCGCACCGCCAGAATGGTGGTGCCGTGCCAGTCGGGGAAGCTTGAGGTCTGGGTCATGGCGATCAGATGGCGAGGAATGTCCGCCCTCGCAAGACTCCGCTCCGTCGCAGGGCCGCCGCGGTTCTCGATCGGCGCTTTTGGTTTGTTAACCTCGCCCGTGACAAGGGACGCCTTGGTTTGTCTGCATTGTTTTCAGTTCGAGTACCGCCTTGCCCCTGCATCGCATCATCTACGTCAGCGAAGCGGTCGGCGCGGCGGGGACCAGCCTTTTGTCGATCGCGGAGATCCTTGGGGTTTCGGAACGCAACAACCGTCGCGACCACCTGACCGGCGTGCTTCTGGGCCACAACGGACGCTTTCTTCAAACCGTCGAAGGCGCGCGGACCGACATCGACCGGCTGATGGATCGCCTGCGTCGTGACCGTCGACACGTCAATCTGCGACTTCTTTCCGACCAGCCGATCGCTGCGCGCATGTTCGGCGACTGGGCCATGGGCCAGGCCACGGCGACGCCGGCCATGCTGGACCTGCTGAACGATGAAGACCTGTCGGCCATAAGCCCGGCCAAGGCCGAGGCGGTGCTGGCGGCCACGGCGAAGCGTCTGGCGGAACTGACCTGATCCTGCGGCGCGGGCTGGCGTTCGCCTCACGACGCGCTAGATGTCGGGAGTGAACACGCCCTCCGCCCCCGCCGCCCCTGCCCGCTTCTCCGATGAGGAAGTGGACCGCTATGCGCGCCAGTTGGTGCTGTCCGAAATCGGCGGTCCGGGCCAGCAGGCCCTGAAGCGCGCCCGCGTTCTGATCGTCGGCCTGGGGGGGGTCGGGGCGCCCGCCGCCCTCTATCTGGCCGCCGCGGGCGTGGGGACGCTCGGCTTGATCGACCCTGACGCGGTCGCCCTGTCGAACCTGCAACGCCAAATCATCTTCACCAGCGCCGACGCCGAGCGGCCCAAGGTCGAAGCCGGGGCCGCGCACCTGGCCGCCCTGAACCCCCACATCGCCGTCGAGCCTTTCATCGAGCGCCTGACCCTCGATAATGCGCGGGCCCGGATTGAGGGTTTTGATGTGGTGCTGGACGGCACCGACGACTTCGACACCCGTTTCGCCGTGAACGCCGCCTGCGTGGCGACAGGGACGCCGCTGGTGTCCGGGGCGCTGGGTCGCTGGAGCGGTCAGGTCGGGGTCTTCGCCGGCCGGCCCTGCTATCAATGCCTGGTGCCGGAAAGCCCGCCCGACGCCGAGACCTGCGCCCGCGTCGGCGTGGTCGGCGCCCTGGCCGGCGTCATCGGAGCCATGGCGGCGCTGGAGGCGATCAAGCTGATTACCGGCGCGGGACGGCCGCTGACGGGCCGACTGATGCTCTACGACGGCCTGGCAGGAACCAGCCGGGTCGCCCGCGTTGCGGCGGATCCGGCCTGCCCGGTATGCGGCTAGGCGAAGACGCGCGCCAGCAGGGCCACGTAGCGCTGCATCAGCTCCTTCTCGACCCTGTCCTCCCAGTCCCCGTGGCCGGCGTCGGGCACTTCGACGTGCTCCACGGTCTTTCCGGCGGCGCGCAGGGCGCGGTTCATGATACGTGACTGAACGATCGGCACGATCTCGTCGTCCACGCCGTGCACCAACAGGATCGGACAGGCGATTTCTGCGACCCGGCGACGCGGGGAGGCCGCTTCCAGCAGGAAGCCGTCGGTGTCGGGATCCCCGATCCGCTTTTTCCAGAAATCGTAGATTTCCTTGGTCGGGGTTTCGTCGTCGCGTTTTTCCGCAGCCAGCATTTCGGGCAGATCAGAAACGCCGCAGATCGAAATGGCGGCCTTGTAGAGATCGGGCCTTCGCACGGCGCCCATCAGGGCGGCGTACCCGCCGTAGCTGGTCCCCATGATGGCGATCCGTGCCGCGTCCAGTCCATGGTCGCGCACCACCTGGGCGACGGCGTCCTCGACATCCTCCTGCATCCGCTCGCCCCAGCGGCGCCAGCCCTGTTTGGCGAAGTCCAGACCATAGCCGCCCGAGCCGCGGAAATTGGGCTGCAGCACCCACCAGCCCTGGGCCGCCAAGATCTGGACCTGGCGGTCGAAACGGCGCTGATCGCGCACTTCCGGTCCGCCGTGCGGCAGGACGATCAGAGGTCCCGGCGCCGCACCGGGGGGAGACGTCAGATAGGCCTGAATTTCAGCACCGTCGCGCGTGCCGACCTTCAACAGCCGGCAGTCGCCCAGGCGCTGGGGGTCCAGCACCCGGCTGGCGCCCATGTTGGTCATGCTTCGCGCCGTCCTGTCATACAGATACCAGGCTCCCGGCTCGCGCGGACCGTTGACATAGGCGATGACCCGACTGCGGTCGGGGCTGAGCTGGACAAGCTGAACGTCGCAGTCGTCATCAAAGAAGCGGTTCATGGCGCGGTGGTGCGCCGCCAGGCCCGGCTCGGCGAACTCATACTCCAGGCGATCGCCATAGTAGGCCGCGCCGACATAGCGACGGCGATCGTCGAACAGGCCATGGAGCACGTCACGTCCCGCCCGGGGCTGGATGGGCGGCCCCAGGGCCAGGGTGTGCAGGTTCATCTCGCGGATGCTCAAGACATCCTCGCCCTCGGCCCGCGTGGAGACGAGCACCGTCTCGGGGCGGTCGCCGCCGCCGATCCAGGTGAAATCGGGCGCATCGACGATTCGGGTGCGCCGCACGAACTTCCATCCGCTTTCGCCGGGCGCGCGGGCGTAGAGCGTCTCCATCGTCCGGCGCGGGTTGACGTCGAAGCGCAGGACGGCGACGCCGTTGTGGGTCCGCCAGCCGACAGTGGCGAAGTTGCCGCGCTCCAGACGCTCGGCCTTGCCGGTGTTGGTATTGACCCTGTGCAGGCCCATCACGCCCTCGACCTCCCAGGCCGCCATCAGGACGTGATCGGGATCCTGGGGCAGGAAGTCGATGACGGCGCCCATGTCCCGGGATCGACGCATGCGCGCGGCGTCGGTCTCGAACAACACGACCGGCTCGCCCCCCTCCGTATCCAGCGAGACGACGCGCCGCGCCGTGATGGTCTGGGCCGCGCCCGGCGTGAGAGAGCCGATCGCCTTGGCGCCCGGCAAGCTCTTCTTGATCACCACCCCGGCCAGCAGGCGTTGCTCGCTGGCCCAGTCCAGCCACTGCACCTTCAGGTCGCCGAGTTCGATGCGCCGCACCGGCTTCGTGGGTTCGCCGGCGTCGAAGAGCAGGATGAGGCCGCGCGGCGCATCGGCCGCGCCATGCTGCTCCAGCACCGCGATACGGGCGCCGGACGGCGACAGGACGACCGCCCGGGTCTTCGCCTCTGTGAAGAAATCTTCGAGGTGATAGGGGACCGGCGCCGCTCCGGCCCGGCGCCCGCCGGACAGAAGCGCGACGAGGCCGGCGCCGGCGCCCAGCACGCCACGCCGCGACAGGGCCGTCGCACGACCAATCCTCTGAATTGTCATCTCATCCCCCGTCAGACCTCGCTCTACTGGAGACCTGGCATCGGGCCGTCAAGACATTCAGGTAACGGCGTTCACAGCATGGCCGGGATGACGCGGTCCGGCGGACGGTGGCCGTTCTGGTGAGTCATGATGTTGACGATGACGCGGTCGCCCATGTCCTGGCGGGCCTCGATGGTGGCCGAGCCGAGGTGAGGCAGCAAGACGACATTGGCGCGGCCGATCAGGCCCGGATGCACCGCCGGTTCGTGCTCGAACACATCCAGACCGACGCCGAACAGGGCGCGGCGATCCAGAGCCTCCACAAGCGCCGCCTCGTCGATCAGCTCGCCTCGGGCCGTGTTGACGACGATGGCGTGGGGCTGCAGCCGGGCGATGCGCTCGGCCGACAGCAGGTGGTGCGTGTCCTTCGTCGCCGGGCAGTTCAACGAGATGACGTCCATCCGGGCCAGCATCTGATCCAGGTCGTCCCACCAGGTCGCGCCCAGTTCCTCGGCGATCATGTCCGAGACGGGTTTGCGGTTGTGATAATGGACCTGCATCCCAAAGGCCTTGGCCCGGCGGGCCAGGGCCTGGCCGATGCGGCCCATGCCGACGATGCCCAGACGCTTGCCCCACAGCTTGCGGCCGCACATCCAGGTCGGGCTCCAGCCCTCGAACTGACCGGCGGCGACGACATTGGCCCCTTCGACGATGCGGCGGCTGACAGCCATGATCAGGCTCATGGTCAGGTCGGCCGTGTCCTCGGTCAGGACCCCCGGGGTATTGGTGACGATGATCCCGCGGCCCACGGCGGCGTCAATGTCGATATGATCGACGCCCGCGCCGAAGTTGGCGATCATCTTCAACTGCTCGCCCGCGCCCGCGATCAGCTCGGCGTCCAGATGGTCGGTGATGGTCGGGACCAGAACCTCGGCGCGTTGCAGGGCGGCGGCCAGGTCGTCGCGCGACATGGGCTTGTCGGTCAGGTTCAGCTCGGCGTCGAACAGTTCGCGCAGACGTATTTCCACCGCGTCCGGCAGGCGTCTGGTTAATACGACCTTAAGCTTGCGAGCGGACATAGGGAGCCTGGGTTTCGACGGGCAAAAGCGCCCGTACGGGACGTGTCGATCCGGTGTCTAGCAAAGCTGTGGTCAGGTTCAAAAGTTTCCGGCGTATCGCCGTCATCGCCGCCATTTTCGGAGCGGGCGTCTTCGCGGGCGCCGGCGCCCTCATGCCTGACGGGCGGCCGACGCCGACCGGCCTGGACGTACCGCGCTGGGTCACGCTGAAATCCTCTCAGGTCCGCGCCCGCCAGGGGCCGGGCCTCGACTACCAAATCCTGTGGGAGTACCGCGCCGCGGGCCTGCCCGTGCAAGTGATCGCCGAGACCAGGGAATGGCGCAAGATCTGCGACCCCGACGGATCCGTCGCCTGGATTCACCGCACCGTGGCCTCGGGTCGTCGCAGCGTGTTCAACCGATCGGCCGAAGAAATCCTGATCCATTCCGGGCGATCCGCCACCTCGTCGGTGCGGGCGCGCCTGTCGCCCCGCTCCATCGTCTCGCTGGACGAGTGCGAAGAGGGGTGGTGCCGGGTCCGCGCACGCAAAATTCGCGGATGGGTGCCGGAACGCGCGGTGTTTGGAACCCAGGAGCGGGCCCTGTGCAACGCCGCCCGGCCCGCCGGCTCGGGGCGCAACTAGACTTCACAACGGTTGAGCGGGCGCGCCGGGTCGTGTAACCCGCCCGCAACACTACCGGAGCGTCATCCTTGAGCCAGTCCCAATATCCGTCGTCGTTCGATCATGAAGGTCTGCTGGCCTCGGGCCGTGGCGAACTGTTCGGTCCGGGCAACGCCCAGCTGCCGGCCCCGCCGATGCTGATGTTCGATCGCATCACCACCATCACCTCGGACGGCGGCGACTACGGCAAGGGCTATGTAGAGGCGGAACTCGACATCAACCCGGACCTCTGGTTCTTCCAGTGCCACTTCATTGGCGATCCGGTCATGCCGGGCTGCCTGGGCCTGGACGCCATGTGGCAGCTGGTCGGCTTCTACCTCGGCTGGATCGGCGGCCCCGGCAAGGGTCGTGCGCTCGGCGTCGGCGAGGTCAAGTTCACCGGCCAGGTGACCCCGGACGTCAAGAAGGTGGTCTATAAGGTCCACCTGAAGCGCGTGATCAACCGCAAGCTGGTCATGGGCATCGCCGACGGCGTGCTCGAGGCCGACGGCGAGGTCATCTACACCTGCGCCGACATGCGCGTCGGTCTGTTCGGCGGCGTGGTAGCGCCGACCGAAGCCTGACCCCATTTAATGCAGACCGCGGTCAACGCGGCGCCTGAAGACTGAATGATAGGAAACACCATGCGGCGTGTCGTCGTCACCGGATTGGGCATCGTCTCCTCCATCGGCACCGGCCAGGACGAGGTCGCGGCCTCCCTGCGCGAAGCGAAATCGGGCGTCCAGCACGCCGCCGACCACGCCAAATACGGCTTCCGCTCACAGGTCTGGGCGCCGCCGTCGCTGGGCGTGACCGCCGAGGACTGGGCGCCCCTGGTGGACCGTCGCGCCGCGCGTTTCCTCGCCAACGGCACGGCCTGGGCGCACATCGCCTTCGAAGAAGCGCTGAAGGACAGCGGCCTGACCGCCGAAGAGATCAAGGACGAGCGCATCGGCCTGATCGTCGGCGAGGGCGGCCCCTCGACCCAGGTCATCCTGCAGGCGGCCCAGACCACTATCGAAAAGGGCTCGCCCAAGCGCGTCGGCCCCTTCGCCGTGCCCAAGGCCATGGCCAGCGGCCCGTCGGCGGTGCTGGCCACCTGGTTCCAGCTGAAGGGCATCAACTATTCGATCAGCTCCGCCTGCGCGACCTCGGCCCACTGCATCGGCGCGGCCGCCGAGCAGATCGCCTGGGGCAAGCAGGACGTGGTCTTCGCCGGAGGGTGCGAGGACATCGACTGGTCCATGTCGAACATGTTCGACGCCATGGGCGCCATGTCCTCCAACTTCAACGAGACGCCCTCGGTGGCCTCGCGCGCCTATGACAAAGACCGCGACGGCTTCGTCATCGCCGGCGGCGCCGGCATTTTGGTGTTGGAAGAATACGAACGCGCCGTGGCGCGCGGCGCGACCATCTACGCCGAAGTCACCGGCTACGCCGCCAACTCCGACGGCTACGACATGGTGGCCCCCTCTGGAGAGGGCGCCGAGCGCTGCATGAAGCTGGCGCTCAAGATGGCCGGCGATCCGAAGATCGACTACCTCAACCCGCACGGCACCTCGACCCCGGTCGGCGACGCCAAGGAAATGGGCGCGGTGCGCAACGTCTTCGGCGACGACCTGCCGATGATCTCCTCGACCAAGTCGCTGACGGGCCACTCGCTCGGCGCGGCGGGCGCGCAGGAAGCCATCTACTGCCTGCTGATGATGAAGCATGGCTTCGCCGCCGAAAGCGCCCACATCGAGAACCTGGACCCTGAGTTCGAGGGCATGCCCATCCTGCGCGAACGCCACGACGGCGAATTGAAGCACGTCATGTCCAACAGCTTCGGCTTCGGCGGCACCAACGGCACCCTGATCCTGTCGAAGGTTCAGGCCTAGTCGATCAGGGCCTCCAGCCCCTCGCGCCAGGTCGGATAGCGGGGCCGCCAGCCCAGCTCGGCCTTGGCCCGGGCGTTCGAGAGCCGCTTGGAGTCGTTGTAGAAGCGGCGCATGGCGTCCGACACCGACGGGTCGTCCAGGCTGACCTCGGGCGGCAGGGGCAGGCCCAGCCGCCCCGCCGCTCCCGCCATCACCACGTCCGCCGGGGCCGGTTCATCGTCGGCCAAGGTATAGGCGCGGCCCGGATTCGGGCGGGCCATGGAGGCGAAGAAGCCCGCCACGGCGTCCTCGACATGGATGCGGTTGAACACCTGACCCGGCTTCTTCACCAGCCGGGCCGTGCCGTCGCGCAGACGGTCCAGCGGCGAGCGACCGGGGCCGTAGATGGCCGGAAGGCGGAAGATCTGCACCGTCAGCCCCATGCCGCGCCCGGCGTCCCGCCAGTCCTGCTCGGCCCGCACGCGGCGCGCCCCCTCCAGACTGGCCGCGTTCAGTTCGTCGTCCTCGAAAGCCCACCCCCCTGCCCGATCGCCATAGACGGCGGTGGATGAGACATAGCCGATCCAGTCGGGATAGGCTTGGGCGGCGCTGATCGCCGGGATCAGCGCCTTGAGGCCGGGGCAGCCCGTGCTGTCGGGCGCGGCGGTGATCAGTATGGCCGAGGCCTCGGCGACGGCGGCCCGAAGGGCTTCGGCGTCGGCGGGATCGACTGCGACCACGCCCGCCGCTGTCAGCTCAGCGCGCCGGACCGGATCACGCGAGGTGGCCAGGGCGCGACCGCCGCGTCGCACAGCCTCGCGCGCCGCCTCAAGTCCCAGATAGCCGCCGCCGAAGACCAGTAGCGAGAGGGCGGCGGGGGCGGGCTGGCTCATGGCGATCCGGTCAGGCGGTTTTGGCGGCGGCGAGCGTGGCAGGCGCGCCTTCGGACTGCAGCGCCTGGGCGCGCTTGCCGTTCCAGCTGGAGACGCAAGGAATCTTCGACCGGTCAGCCCGGTCGGCGTAACGACGGGCGATGTCGGTCACGTCGGCCATCAGCCCCTCGGCCAGGGTGATCGGCTTCAGCCCCAGATCGCGAAACTGGTCGTTGGCGACGACCAGTTCGTTCTCGTCGGCCTCCTGGCGCGGGTTGGCGACATTGTGAATTTCGGCGCCGGTCATGTCGGCCACCATCTGGGCCAGGTCGCGAACGCGGCGGCTCTCGGTCATCTGGTTCAAAATCTTGACCCGCTCGCCGGACTTCGGCGGGTTGTTCAGCGCCAGTTCGACGCAACGCACCGTGTCCTGGATATGGATGAAGGCCCGCGTCTGGCCGCCGGAGCCGTGGACCGTCAGCGGATAGCCGACCGCCGCCTGCATCAGAAAGCGGTTCAGCACCGTGCCGTAGTCGCCGTCATAGTCAAAGCGGTTGATCAGGCGCTCGTCCTGCTTGGTTTCCTCGGTCTGGGCCCCCCAGACGATGCCCTGATGCAGGTCGGTGATCCGCAGGGCGTCGTTGCGAGCATAGAACTGGAACAGCAGGGCGTCCTGGGTCTTGGTCATATGATAGATGCTGCCCGGGTTGGGCGGGAACAGGATCTCCTGTTCGGTCGGGCCGAGGTCGGTGTCCACCGTCACCTTCAGATAGCCCTCGGGGATGCGCAGGCCGGCGGTGGTGTAGCCATAAACCCCCATGGTTCCCAGATGGGCCAGATGGACGTCGCGCCCGCTCTCCACAATGGCCGCCAGCAGGTGGTGGGTGGCGTTGATGTTGTTGTCGACGGTGTAGAGCTTGTGCCGCGCCGACTTCATCGAATAGGGGGCGGCGCGCTGTTCGGCGAAGTGGACGATGCTGTCGGGCGCCCAGTCCCTGATCAGGGCGACCAGACGGTCGAACTCCTGACCGACTGTCAAATTGACGAAGTCGATGGATCGGCCCGAGACCTCCTTCCAGGCTGCGATGCGCTCGCCCATGGTGCGGATGGGCGTCAGGGACTGGACCTCCAGCTCATTGTCGATGTTGCGCCGGCTGAGGTTGTCGACGATCAGCACGTCCCAGCCGCGCGCCGAGAGGTGCAGGGCCGTGGGCCAGCCGCAGAAGCCGTCGCCGCCAAGAATGATTACGCGCATGGGTCGAACCTTCGTCTTCTCTCTTAATGCCTAGCCGAACGCCTGGAGCGGCGAAAGCGCGGCGCGCGGACGGAAAACCGATCTGGTCTGAAGGCCTGAAGGGCCCTAGAGCAGCGCCGTAATCGCCGCGCGTGTCGCCTCGCCCAGGTCGGGCCGCTTCAGGGCCAGGGCGACATTGGCGCGCAAAAGGCCGATCTTGTCGCCGCAATCGTGGGTGACGCCTTCGTACTCATAGGCGGTGAAGGTCTGGGTCTTCATCAGCCGGTCCATGGCGTCGGTCAGCTGAATCTCGCCGCCGGCGCCGCGCTCCTGGGTCTCCAGCAGGTCGAAGATTTCCGGCTGCAGGATGTAGCGGCCCGAGATCGACATATTGGACGGGGCCGTGCCCTGTTTGGGCTTCTCGACCATGCCCTTCATGGCGAAGCGACGACCGTCCTGGGCGGAGGGGTCGATGATGCCGTACTTGTGGGCGGCGGTCTCGGGCACGGCTTCGACGCCGATGACGTTGCCGCCGACCTCGGCGTAGAGGTCCGCCAGCTGCTTCAGGGCGCCGGGCTGCGAGTCGACGATGACGTCGGGCAGGATGACGGCGAAGGGCTCGTGGCCGATGATGTCGCGGGCGCACCAGACGGCGTGGCCCAGACCCTTGGGCTGCATCTGGCGGGTGAAGCTCATCTCGCCGGCGGTGGCCAGCTCGGCGTTCATGGCCTCCAGAATTTCGGTCTTGCCCTTGGCCAGAAGTTGGGCCTCCAGCTCGATCTGGTGGTCGAAATAGTCCTCGATGGCCTGTTTGGCGCGGCCGGTGACGAAGACGATGTGCTCGATCCCCGCCTCGCGCGCTTCCTCGACGATGTAGCTGAGGATGGGCCGATCAACGACGTTCAGCAGCTCCTTCGGCGTGGTCTTGGTGCCAGGCAGGACGCGGGTGCCCAGGCCGGCCACGGGAAGAACCGCCTTGCGAAGGCGCGCGGGAGAAGTCGTCATCAGTCGTCCTGAAACAGCCGTTGGGCGCCTGTCATAGGCGCAAACCGTGACGGTTCCAAACGTGAGCGGGCGCTGCGGGTTGCATCTCAGCGCCTTGTCTTCTCCCCCAAAGGGAGAATGATGGATGAGTTTAGTCCGCCGGCATGCGGCCGTAGTTGACGGCGATGCGGCCGATCAGGCCCTTGACGATCAGGTCGACCGGCGTGCCCTCGCGGTAGTCGCCCTCGGCGACGAAGTTGACGCGGTCTTCCGAGATCAGGCGGTGGATCTTGTTGTGGTCGCGCGGGGTGTTGTCGGGGTCATAGACGGCGATGGAGAAGCCGCCCTTGGTGTGCATCATCTTCATGGTCGGCACGTCGGTGTCGCCGTCGCCGAGGAAGATCATCCGGTCGAAGGGGATGGGGCGTTCCTCGTCCGGGATGAAGCGGTTGATGCGCTCGTCGTCCCAGTGGTTGTGCACGCCCTTGTTGATGCGGAACAGGTACTGGGTCTTGGTGGTGTAGTTGACGCCGACGGCGGGCCAGACGGCGACCTCGTTCTCGTCATAGGCGTATTTCGAGGCGAAGACGTGGGTGAAGGCCTCGGCGATGGGGCAGCCCTGGATCATCTCCTCCAGACCCGCCGAGATGATGTAGTGCTCAATCTCAAGGCCGTACTGGGCGCCGAATTCATTCATGCGGTCGAACCAGGAGCGGTCGCGCAGACCCTCGAACAGGGCCACGTCGCGGCCGTGATCCCGCAGCGTCTGGCGCGTCACCGGCGCGCCCTGCTCGCGCGCCGTCTGCAACATCATCTGCATGTACATCAGGATGCCGTCGCCGTCAGAGGCGATGGTCCGGGGGCGGACGGTCTCGTTCCAGAACTGGGCCGGCGTCATCCCGATCGAGGGGATGAAGCTGACCTCCTGCATGTTTCCCCGCGCCAGGGTGCCGTCGAAATCATAGATGATGGCGGTCTTGAGCAGGGGGCGGGTCGTGTCGGCCATGGGGTCGTCCTGAGGGCTTGGACAAGCCGTCTAGCACGAGATCGGCCCAAAGATCAGCCCAGCAGCAGTTCCGGCGCCGCTGTCGGAGCCGTGGCCTCGACCGGCAGGTGCAGGATGAAGGCCGCGCCCTTGCCCGGCTCCGACTGCACCTCGGCCCAGCCGCCGTGCAACTCGACCAGGGCCTTGACCAGGGCCAGGGCCACGCCCGGCCCGCCGCGCTCACGCCGCACGAAACGGTCGAAGACGTGGGCTTGCAGGTGATAGGGGATGCCCCGGCCAGTGTCCTCGACCCGGATGCGGATTTCGCCCGACCCGACCTCGGCGGTCAGGGTCACGGCCCCGCCCTCGGACACGGCGCGACAGGCGTTCTCCAGCAGATGGTCGACGGCCTGGGCGATGCGGCGAGCATCGGCGCGGACCGGCTTGAGACGCGGCGGACAGGCGACGGTCAGGACGGCGCCGCGGCCCTCCACCTTGCCACGCACCTTCTCGGCGCAGGCCTCCAGAAGGTCGCAGACGCGCATGTCGCCGAGCGTCAGCTCCATTTCGCCCGCGTCGATCTGGGCCATGTCCAGCACATCGTCGATGGACCGGGCCAGATGGCTGGCGGCGACGCGGATGGCCCCCGCGTGCTGGCGGCTGCGCTCGGGCAGGTCGCCCATGGCCTCCAGCAGTTCGGAATAGCCGACGATGGTGGTCAGGGGGGTGCGCAGTTCATAGGACACGCTGCCGACGAACTCGCGCTTCAGCGCCTGGCTTTCGGCCAGCGCCGCTTCCTTGGCGGCCAGGGCCTGTTCCAGCTCGCGCCGGGCGGTGACGTCGGAGAAGGCGACCAGAGTGGCGCCGTCAGGCAGGGGACGGGTCTGCCAGGCGACCACGCGGTCGTCGTCGGTGCGGCCTTCGCCCGAGATGGGCACGCGGCTTTCGGGATCGGGGTCGGCGACCCGCGCCTTCAGCCCCAGCCAAAGGGCGGCGTCGTCCAGCACGGGCCGACACAGGGCGGCCACGGCGTCAAAGTCTCCAGCCTCGGCCAAGCGTTCGGCGGATACGCCCCAGAAGCTCTCGAAGGCGTCGTTATGCAGCCGCAGTCGACCGTCCGAGCCGAAGACGGCGACGGCGTCGTTCAGCTTGTCCAGGGTCGCCGTCTGGACCTGGATCTGGGCGTTGTAGCGGCTGCGCAACTGCAACTCGTCGGTGATGTCCGAGAAGATCAGCAGGATGCCGCCCAGCGGATGCGGCTGGCGCACCACGCGCAGGGTCCGCCCGTCGGGCAGGGACCAGCTGTCGTCGGGCGAGGCCTCGGCGGCGCCGTAGAATTCCAGCTCGCTGGCCTTCCACCCGGCGTAGTCGATGACCTCGGGCAGCTGGCGCTTCTGGCGCAGGCGGTCCAGCAGCTCGGCGTGGGTCGGGCGCTCGTCCAGCCAGGCCGGGTCGATGTTGAACAGCGACTGGAAGGCGGTGTTGTGGAAGGCCAGTCGCTTGGCCGGACCGAAGATGGCCACGGCGTCGGCCAGGTGGTTCAGGGTCTCGTCGTGGGCCTCGACGTGACGGCGCAGGGTGTCGCGCGTCTCCTCGGCCTCGGTCATGTCGATGGCGAAGGCGATGACGGCGCCGCGCCCGCCCGCCAGAGGCTCGGCCAGAATGCGCCAGGCCTTGCGGCGCCCATCCGACGACACCCAGCGGAAGCCGTCCTGACGCGCGTTCAGGCGCGAGGCCTCAGCCACGATGGCGTCGGCGCCGCGATCGAAGCTGAGGCCCTGCTCGTGCGCCTCGGCCAGGGTCTCGGCCCGCACCTCGGTCAGCCAGGCCCTGTTGGCCCAGATCAGCTGCCCGGCCCCGTCGACCACCCAGGTCGGGGCGGGGGAGGCTTCGGCCAGGGCGCCCAGGCCGGCGTCGGCGGCGGTTTCCGCCCCGCCCAGTTTCGACAGGCGCAGCCAGGCCGAACCGCCGAGGGCCCGGCCCTCGACCGCCCAGGCGCCGTCGGCGGATTCCAGCAGGGTCTCGAACGGCTCGCCGCGCTGGACCAGCCCCTCCATCTGTCCCGTGTGGGTTTCGTTCAGCGCCCGGACGATGGCCTCGGCCGCCGCCGCGCCTTCGCGACCGGGCGCGAGCACCGCCAGGGCCTCGGGCGCGCCGAACACCGACTGGGCCGCGCCTTCGGGCGTCAGGGCCAGCCGCACGTCGTCGAAGACGTTGAGGGCGCCCTCGCAGGCGGCGGCGTGGGCGCGTTCGCCCGACAGCCAGGCCTCGACCTCGGCCTCGCGCGCGCCCAGACGCTTGCGCAGCCGCCAGGCCCAGGCGCTGATCGCCAGCGCCAGACCCGCTGCGCCAGCAGTGGCCACATAGGCGATGTCGGCCTCGGCCATCGCGTCCCCAGAAAAATCTTCGATCAAACGGTCGGAGCCGCACGGGCGCCGACCGATTCGCGTTTACCATACCCTGATTGCGCGAATTGCGATGCGGCGAGACGGCCGATTGCGACAAGGCCTGATGCGGGCGATATCCAGGTCATGACCCAGATCATGACCCCGGCGTGGAACGACCAGTCCGCCCCCTCGCTCGACGACTTCGCCCGCCTGGCCGAGGCCGCCTTCGCGGCCTTGCCCGCCCTGTTTCGACAGGCGGCCGGCGACGTGGTCATCCGCATCGACGACTTCGCCGACGAGGAGACCCTGGCCGAACTGGAGATCGAGGACCCGTTCGAACTGAGCGGCCTCTATTCCGGCGTCCATATCGGCGAGCGGGACGCCATGGGGCCGGCGCCTGAGCCGTCGCGCATCTTCCTCTATCGCCGCCCCATTCTCGACGAGTGGTGCGAGCGCGGCGACATCGGCCTGGCCGAGATCATCGCCCACGTCCTGATCCACGAGATCGGCCACCATCTCGGCCTCGACGACGACCAGATCCACGAGATCGAGGATCAGGACGACTAAACCGGCTGCTCGGCGGCCCACCGCAAACCGGAATCCCGAACAGACCCGGCACGGGTCATGCGGCGTTCGGCCCGATCCGACAGATTGTCTCTGCCGGCGTCTCGACATGGGACAGGTTGTCGCACAAAACTACCCGAGGGAGGCGTCAGATGGTCATTAGCGCGCTAGGGGAACTGCTTTGGTGGGCGCATCGCTTTCGGCGATGGCTCATCCTGTCACCGGGCCTCGCCATGGCGGTGGCGGTGACCGCCTTGATCGTGCGCAACCTGCACCACGCCAACCACCTGCTTGACGTTCTGCGCTAGTCGGCGATCCGCTCCAGTCTCGCGGCGAAGAAGCCGTCGACGCCGCCGCGCTCGGCCCATTGCGACGGCAGGATGCGCAGCCAGCCTTCGGGGTTCAGGGCCTCGTCCGGGGCGCCGATCTCGGACGGGACTGCGGCGACGATGCGGAAGGCCGGGTTGCGGCGCAGGAAGGCGATCACCTGGGTCTCGCCCTCCTCGCGTTCCAGCGAGCAGACGCAATAGACCAGACGGCCGCCGGGCTTCACCTTCTCGGCGGCGACGTCCAGCAGACGGTGCTGTACGTCGGCCAGCTTGGCCACCTCGGCGGGGCGGGTGGCGCGCAGGACTTCGGGGTTGCGGCGATAGGTGCCGGTGGCGGTGCAGGGGGCGTCCAGCAGGACGGCGTCGAAGGTGCGGTCGTCCTCCCAGTCCTCGGCGGGAACGGCCACGACCTCGACCGGCAGGCCGGTGCGGTCGAAGTTCTGTTTCAGACGCTTCAGGCGCGCCGCCGAGCGGTCCAGAGCCGTGACCTCGGCGCCGGCGGCGGCCAGTTGCAAGGTCTTGCCGCCGGGGGCGGCGCACATGTCCAGCACCGTCTCGCCGGTCTTGGCGCCCAGCAGGCGGGCGGGGATGGCGGCGGCGGCGTCCTGCACCCACCAGTCGCCGGCCTCGAAGCCGGGCCAGCCGGCCACGTCGCCGCGCTTGCCGGTGCGGACCGTGCCGCCGGGCAGGACCTCGCCCTCGACGTCCTGGGCCAGGGCGTCCAGGTCGACGCCGGGTTTGGCGCTGAGATCGGTGGCGGGCTCGTCGCGGGTAGCCAGGGCCAGACCGATGAGGTTGGCCTCGCCATAGGTCGCCTTCCAGCGGGCGGCCAGCCAGTCGGGCAGGTTGGATTCGGCCGTGGTCAGGCCGGGACCGTCACGGTCCACGCCGCGCAGCACGGCGTTGACCAGGTTCTTGTAGGGCCGGGTCTTGGCGTCGCGCTCGGCCAGCTTGACGGCGGTCGAGACGGCGGCGAAGGCGGGCGTGCCCAGGACCAGGGTCTGGGCCAGGGCGACGCGCAGGATGGTGCGCACCGGGGCCGGCGGCGCCTTTTGCAGGCGGCGGTCCAGAATCTGGTCGATCTCGCCCAGACGACGCAGGGCGGCCATGGCCACGGCGCGGGCGAAGGCCCGGTCGGGGCCCGCCAGATCCTTGGCCGGAGACTGGGACAGGGCCTCGTCCAGACCTGTGCGCTTCTCCAGCGCGGCGTTCAGCAGGATGCCCGCGACCAGGCGAGCCTCCACGCCGATGTCGGCGTGGGGATCATCGGTGACGATCTCGGGCTGGGCCTCGCGACGCGGACGCGATTTCTCAGCCATGCGGCGACCGCGCGCCGCCGAACTCTTACCCTTGGGCGTACCACCACTCATACGGAAACCTGCGTGCCCAGCTCGACCACGCGGCCGGGCGGGATATGGAAGAAGTCGGTCGGATTGGCGGCGTTGCGCATCAGGAAGATGAACAGCTTGTCCTGCCAGAGAGGCATCCCCTGGCGCGCGGAGGCGACCACGGAACGACGGCCCAGGAAGAAGCTGGTCGACATGATGTCGAACTTCAGCCCCTGCTTGCGGCACAGGCCGAGCGCGCGGGGCACGTTCGGCGTCTCCATGAAGCCGTAGGTGATGGTCAGCCGTTTGAAGTCGTCGCTGATCGGCTCCATCGTCACACGCTGACTGTCGGCGACGCGCGGCCGATCGGCGGTGTGGACCGTCAGAATGACGTTCTTCTCGTGCAGCACCTTGTTGTGCTTGAGATTGTGCATCAGGGCCACCGGCGCGACCTCGGGGTCCGAGGTCAGGAAGATGGCCGTGCCCGGCGCCCGGTGCGGCGGACGGGCCCTCAGCATCTCGATCAGGTCATGAAGGGGCAGGCTGTCCTTGCGAGTCTTTTCGGTCAGGATCTGCGTGCCGCGCACCCAGGTCCACATGATCAGCACCAGACCGCCGCCCAGCACCAGCGGCATCCAGGCGCCGTCCGGGATCTTGAGCAGGTTGGAGGTCAGGAAGACGCCGTCGATGAAGCCGAAGGGAACCAGGGTGCCCAGCACCGCCCACATCGGCCACTTCCACTTCTTGGTCACGACCGACCAGGCCATCAGGGTGTTCACCAGCATGGTGCCGGTCACGGCCACACCGTAGGCCGCCGTCAGATTATGCGACGACTGGAAGGTCAGCAGCAGGAACAGCACCCCGATCATCAGCAGGCTGTTGACCGCCGGGACATAGATCTGGCCGGCCAGGGTCTCGGAGGTGTTGCGGATGTCGATGCGCGGCAGCAGACCCAGCTGGACCGCCTGTTGCGTCACCGAGAAGGCGCCGGTGATGACGGCCTGGCTGGCGATGACCGTGGCCGCCGTGGCCAGGATCAGCATGGGCCAGTAGACCATCTGCGGCACCATGTTCCAGAACGGGTTGTCGGCCGCGCCGGGGTTGGCCAGCAGGAAGGCGCCCTGGCCAAGATAGTTGAGCGTCAGACAGGGCAGGACCACGAACAGCCAGCCCTGACGGATCGGCGCCTTGCCGAAATGGCCCATGTCCGCATAGAGGGCCTCGGCCCCCGTGACGGCCAGGAAGACGCTGCCGAGGATGACGAAGCCGAGGAAGCCGTCCTTGAGCAGCAACTGGACGCCATAGGTCGGCGACAGGGCGCGCAGGATCGAGATGTCGTCGAAGATGTGCACCAGACCCATCACGCCGAGGCTGAGGAACCAGACGGCGGTGATGGGGCCGAAGAACTTGGCCAGACCGGCGGTGCCGCGCGACTGGACCATGAACAGGGCGATCAGGATGCCCGCCGAGATCGGCAGGATGAAGGGGTCCAGCTCGCCGTTCAGGCCCGGCGCGTCCTTCAGACCCTCGACCGCCGACAGCACCGAGATGGCCGGGGTGATGACGCCGTCGCTGTAGAACAGGGCCGCGCCGCAGACGCCGAGAATAAACAGCCAGGCGCTGCGTCGGCCGACCGCATGCTGGGCCAGGGCCATCAGCGACAGGGTGCCCCCCTCGCCCTTGTTGTCGGCCCGCATCAGGAACATGACGTATTTGAACGTCACCACGATCATCAGGGCCCAGAAGGCCAGAGAGACCACGCCGATGATGGCCAGTTCGCCGCCGACGCCCTTCTGGGCGTGGCCGATGGCCTCGCGCAGGGCGTAGATCGGACTGGTGCCGATGTCGCCGAAGACCACGCCGATGGCGCCCAGAATCAGGGCGCGATGCGTCGCCTTGCCGTGCCCTGCGCCCTGGTGGGGCGGAGGGGGAGTCCCGGCGTTCGGTTGTTCGGAAGCGTTTGCGGCGGCCGTATCGGCGTCGCCACGGGGCGTGTCCCCAGCCATGCATAACCTCCGGGTCGCGCGAAGGGCGCGCCCATCAAGAGCGGCGGGCCTTTAACCGCTTTCCGTCAGCGGTTCAATCGGGCCTCGGTTCCGACCGACGAGCCGCCGACAGAATGCGCCGGTCCGTCTTGGCCTGAACCAGCACTACGACGTTGTCTTCAGAGGCGGAATCGGCCGGAAGAGCAAAAAGAACCGGACGCCCGGTCCAGTCGCCCAGTCGTCGTATTTCGCGCACCACATTGACGTGGCGCACGGCTTGGCCGCGATTGTCGCCCTGTCGAACCTCGACCGTCTGGAGGCCCGGCTGATAGACGACGGCCAGAATCTCGGCCCCGCCGGCGGGCGGGCGACCGGAACCGACGCCGACCCGGTCGCCGGTCTCGCGGAACTCAATCTCGGGCGGATGCAGACGGGCGGCGGCCTCGGCGTCGATGGCGGCCTGAAGCTCGGGCGAGCGGGCGCCCGACAGGTGGCGGCGACCGTCCACCACCACCTGAGGCGTCGAGACGTTCCTCAGCTTCAGCGCTTGCCGATAGGCCTGCTGGCGGGCTGCGAACTCCGGCTTGGCGAAGGTGTCGGACCAGCCGAGATAGTCCCAGTAGCCGACGCCATAGGTCAGGGCGATGACGCCCGGCTCATCCGCCACCGCCTCCAGGCTGCGGTTGGCGTCGGGACAGCCGGAACAGCCCTGGGCGGTGAACAACTCCACCACCACCGGCTGAACCGTGGCGTCGCGCTCACGCGGGGGCACGGCCGCAGCGGTCAGCAGACCGACGCCTGCAACCGCGGTCGCGACTATTCCCGCTCTGATCCTGCCCCGTGCCGTCATGGCGGCGATCCTAGTCCCTTGTTCCGTCCACGCCTCTCATAAAACCGTGAAGGCGTTTTTCTTGGCCTACCGCCCTCCGGGCTACTTGAGGCCGCCTTGCTGGGCCTATCGGCCTTCGGGGGACTTGAGGCCGCGCTCAAGCAGGCCGAAGGCCGTTAGCGCACCAAGAACGCCCTCAGTCCATCAACTGCTGGCTGAGATAGACATAGTGCCTGGCCCAGCGGCGGGCGTTGGCGACCGGGTCGGCGTCGTTGGAGTGACCGCCGGCGGTGTCTTCGAAATAGAGGTGATCGTGGCCCTGATCGCCCAGCCGCGCCGCGAACTTGCGGGCGTGGCCGGGGTGGACCCGGTCGTCGCGCGTATTGGTCGTGATGTAGACGCGCGGGTATTTCACCTCGGGCCGCAGCTGCTGATAGGCCGAGTAGCGGGCGATGAACTCGGCGTCGGCGGGGATGCGCGGGTCGCCGTATTCGCCGATCCACGAGGCGCCGGCGGGCAGGTCCTGATAGCGCAGCATGTCGATCAGCGGGCTTTCGATCACCGCCGCGTTGAACAGTTCCGGGTGCTGGGTGATCGACACGCTCGTCAGGACCCCGCCGTTCGAGCGGCCATAGATACCCAGATGGCGCGAGCTGGTGATCTTGCGCTGCTCCAGATCGCGGGCCACGGCGGCGAAGTCGTCAAAGGCGCGCTGACGGTTTTCACGCAGAGCCGCCTGATGCCAGCCGGGACCGAACTCGCCGCCTCCGCGGATATTGGCCTGAACGAAGACGCCGCCGTTTTCGAGCCAGAGCTTGCCCATCTCGGGCTTGTAGGCGGGCGGGAAGCTGGCCTGGAAGCCGCCGTAGCCGAACAGGATGGTCGGGCCGGTCCCGTCCATCGCCAAGTCCCTGGGTCGGGTGACGAAGTAGGGGATCTTCGTCCCGTCGCTCGAGGTCGCCTCGAACTGCTCGACCACATGGGTCGAGGCGTCGAACTTGGCCGGGGCCGACTTCAGCTCGGTCAGGGCGGCGGCGGCGGCGTCGGCCAGGCTGAGGGTCGGCGGCGTCAGGAAGCCCTGCGTCGAGACGAAGACCTGGCCCTTCGACTTGGAGCTGTCGCCCAGACCCACAGCGCTGTTGGCGGGGACGGCCAGTTCGGTCACGGTCCAGCCGTTCGCGCTCGGGGTGAAGCGCTTCAGCGTGCCGACGACGTTGTCGGCGATCACCGCGACGATGCTGTCAGAGAAGACCGTCACGTTTTGCAGCGACTGGCGCGGCGAAGGCGTGAAGACGGTCGCCCGCTGGGCGCCGATGGCGATATCGAGCCGGACAGGTCCCAGAACCCCGAGCGGCAGGGACAGCAGGGAACCGGCGGCATAGTCCTGACCGTCGAAGCTCCAGGCCTGATCCGGCGAGAAGATCAGATTGCCGGCCATGACGCCTTCGACAGCGACGCGTTCCGGCAGGTTCAGCTTGACCGGCTTGCCGTCCGCCAGACGCCAGATTTCCGAGCGGAAGGTGTCCAGCGGGCGGCTGAACAGGACGGCCTCGACCGCGCCGGCCTTATCACGGAAGACCATGGGCGAGACGCCGTAGCCGCCGTCGGACTGCTGGCCGCGATAGACCTCGGTCGCCTGGGCCAGAGGCTGCCCGCGCTTCAGGGATTTGACGATGAAGGGATAGCCCGACTCCGTCATGGTGTTGGGACCGAAGTCGGTGGCGATCAGCAGGGTGTCGCGATCCAGCCAGGTCAGGCGGTGCTTGCCTTCGGGGATGACGAAACCGTTCTCGACGAAGGTCTTGGTCGTCAGGTCGAACTCGCGGACTGTCACGGCGTCCTTGCCGCCGTCCGACAGGTTGATCAGGCAGCGGGTCTCGTCCGGGGCCAGGCAGTCGGCGCCCTTGAACACCCGGTCGCGGCCCTCAGCCTTGGCCAGGGCGTCGATGTCGATCAGCGTCTCCCACTGGGGCTGGGCGGTGCGATAGCTGTCAAGGGTCGTGCGACGCCAGACGCCCTTGGGATTGGCTGCGTCCTGCCAGAAGTTGCCGAGGCCTTCGCCGAGGAAGTTGACGCCGGGAATGCGGTCGGTGGCCGTCAGGATGGCCTCGGCCTGCTGGCGGAAGGGCTCGTAGCGACGGTCGCCGGTCAGGGCCGACAGGGCCCTTTCGTTCGAGGCGGCGACGAAGGCCCGGGCCTCCGCTCCGTCCACCTCTTCCAGCGCCAGGTGATCATCGGCGGCCTTGACCCCCTCGGGCGACAGGTCGCGCGGGAAGTGGGGCGGCGGCGTGGTCGCGGCGGCGGCGGCGGTCGGGTCGGCAGGGGCCTGGGCGAGGGCCGGGCCGGCGGCGAGGATCAGCACCGGCAGGGCGGCGGACAGGAACAGGGACTTCATGAAGGCAAACTCCGCTTTCGGAATCCTCCCCTGCGTCAGCGGGGGAGGGGGACCGCCGTCAGGCGGTGGAGGGGGCGGAACCAGCCTCGGCGTCCAGGGTCGCCCCCTCCACCACTTCGTGGTCCCCCTCCCCCGTTCGCCAAGGCTCACAGGGGAGGATCAGATACGCCTACGGCTTCGCCGGTTCGTCCATCAGGCGGCGCGTCAGATAGGTGTATTCCAGCGCGATGCGGCGGGCCGTTTCACGCAGGTTGGCGCCGGCGGCGTGACCGCCGTCGGTGTTTTCATAGAAGAGGACCGGGTAGCCCAGCTCCTCCAGACGCGCCGCCGCCTTGCGGGCGTGGCCAGGGTGGACACGGTCGTCCTTGGTCGAGGTGTGGATGAAGACCTCGGGATAGGGCTGGCCCGCCGCCAGACGCTGATAGGGCGAGTATTGCTCGATCCAGGCGCGCTGTTCCGGGATGTCCGGGTTGCCGTATTCACCGATCCACGAGGCGCCGGCCAGCAGCTTGTGGAAGCGCAGCATGTCGAACAGGGGCACCTGGATGACGGCGGCGTTGATCAGGTCCGGGCGCTGGGTCAGCATGGCCCCCATGAACAGGCCGCCTTGCGAGCCGCCCATGATCCCGAGGTGCGGCTGGCTGGTGATGCCGCGCGTGATCAGGTCCTGGGCCACGGCCTGGAAGTCCTCGTGGGCGCGCTGGCGGTTTTCCTGCTGGGCCGCCTGGTGCCACTTGGGTCCGAACTCGCCGCCGCCGCGCGTATTGGCGATGACATAGACGCCGCCGCGCTCCAGCCACAGCTTGCCGACCGTCGGCGAATAGCCGGGCAGCAGCGACGACTGGAAGCCGCCGTAGCCGTAGAGCAGCGTCGGGTTCGAGCCGTCCATGGCCATAGCGTCCTTATGGACGACGAAATAGGGGATCATCGTGCCGTCAGCCGAACGGGCCTCGAACTGGTCCACCTTCATGCCGGTCGCGTCGAACTTGGCGGGCAGGGACTTGGTCAGGCTGACCGCGCCGGTCGCCGCATCGGCCAGATAGAGGCTGGACGGGTTCAGATAGCCGGCGACGCTGACGAAGATCTTGTCGTCCTGTTCCGAGGCCGAGCCGACGCCGACGGTGACGTTCTGCGGCAGGTCCAGGCGGGTGCGCGCCCATTCGCCCGCAGGGTTCGGACGATAGACGTAGACCGAGCCGCGCACGTTCTCATACAGCGCCACGACCAGGGTGTTGCGGGTGGCGTTGATGCCCTCGATCGCCTCGCGCTCGCCCGGACGGATGACCAGTTGCGCGGGGGTCTTGGGATCGGCCAGCCAGGCTTGCAGGTTCCAGGCGATGACGTCGCCGGTCTTGAATTCCTGACCCGAGGGCGCGGTCCAGTCCTGATCCGTCGTCACCACCATCTGGCCGGCGACCAGGGCGTTGATGCTGGACTTGAGCGGCAGGGCCAGCTGGGTCGTCGTGCCGTCGGCGTTCAGGCGCCAGGTTTCGCTTTCGTAGAAGTTGATCCCGCGGTTGAGCAGCACGGCCTGTACGGCGCCGTCTGCGTCGCGCAGGGTGTAGCCCGAGACGGAGACGTCGGTCTTCTGGCCGGCGAAGACCTCGACCGCCTGATCGACGCTCTGGCCGCGCTTCATCAGGCGCACGGTGCGCGGATAGCCCGAGTCCGTCAGCGAGCCCTCGCCGAAGTCGCGCGAGATCAGGACCGTGTCCTTGTCGATCCATGTCACGCCGCCCTTGGATTCCGGCAGGTTGAAACCGCCGTCCACGAAGGTCTTGGTCACGCTGTCGAACTCGCGGATCGTCACCGCGTCCTTGCCGCCGTCCGACAGGGACAGCAGGCAGTAGCGTTCCTCGGGCGCCAGGCAGGTCGCGCCCTTATAGACCCAGTTCTTGCCCTCGGCGGCCGACAGGGCGTCGATGTCGAGGATTGTCTCCCAGGTCGGGGCGTCGGTGCGATAGGAGTCCAGCGTCGTGCGGCGCCAGATGCCGCGCACGTGCTCGGCGTCCTGCCAGAAGTTGTCGACGTGGCCGTCATGGGTGAAGCCCGGCGAGGGGATGCGGTCGCGCGACTGGACGATGTCCAGGGCCTGCTGGTGCAGGGTTTCATAGCGCGGGTCGCCTTGCAGCGTGCCCAGCGAGGTCGCGTTGTGGGCCTTGACCCAGTCCATGGCGCGCTCGCCCTCGACCTCTTCCAGCCAGATATAGGGGTCGGTCGCGTCACTGGTGGCGAAGCCGGGAGCGCTCGAAGCCGCAGCGAGGGTGTCAGACGGATAGGCCATGGCGACGGGTGCGGCTCCGGCGGCGAGAAGAAGGGCGGCGGCGGACGCCAGAGTGCGGATCATGTTTCATTCCCCAACAGAATTCGGCCGGCACCTTGGCGAGGCGCGACGGCGGCGGCAAGCGGTGGAAATCTTACAAGCCTGTCATCTTTGGTCGCAGGGCGATCAGCGGCGTCTCAGGCGCCGTCGTCGGGAATGCACAGTATCTGGCCGCAGGCCTTGCAGTGGACGGCGTCGGGGTCGTGCTTCTGCAGGCCGCAGGTGGGGCAGGGGAACCTGACCTTGTGCGGGCGGATCAGGGTCTGGGCCAGACGTATGAACAGGGTGATTCCCACCAGCATGACCACGATGGAAATGACCCGTCCCCAGTTGCCCGGCAGGGTGATGTCGCCGAACCCGGTCGTCGTCAGGGTCGCCACGGTGAAATAGAGGGCGTCCAGATAGCCGTGAATATGTTCGGCCCGCCCCCGAAAGGCGGCATAGACAAAACCGGTGACGACGAAGACGAAGGTGACGAGCGCCGCCAGAGCCCGCGTGATCTCCTCCACGCGGGTGTCGTCGAAGCGACGGCCGACCGTGCGCCAGAAGAAGTCGGAATTGAGCAGGGTCCACAGCCGCAACATCCGCAGGAAGCCGAAATTGGCCAGCCAGATCGGGAACAGCAGAGTGGCGAGGACGAACAGGTCGACCCAGACGATCGGCCGCTTCAGCCAGTCCTTGATGTCGGAATAGGCATAGGCCCGCGCCATCAGGTCCAGACCCAGGATAGCGGCGATCAGATAGTCGAGCACATAGAAGGCCCAGCCCGCCTCCTTGAGGATCGGCGCAGCCAGAAAGAAGCCGATGATGGCGATGTCGATGATGATGACCGTCAGGCGGAACTTCACCGCCTTGGGCTGGCTGCCGTGATAGAGATAGCGTAGCCGCGCCCGCAATCTCAGGCGGCCATGGTCCTGAATGTCAGCCGGTTCGTGCGCCATCGCCGCCAGCGATACATGAACCGGCGAAAAATCCTATATGAAGGCGGACATGACCCAGGCTGCTCGCCCCTATATCCGCATGAACGGCGCCGGAAACGCCTTCATCGTCGTCCAGGCCTTCGAGGAAGGCTTTCACCCGAGCGAGAATCAGGTGCGCGCCCTGGCCGGACCGGCGGCGGGTCTGGGCGGCTTCGACCAATTGATCGGCGTCGAGCCGTCAGAGACGGCGGACGCCTTCATGCGGGTGTGGAACGCCGACGGCTCAATGGTCCAGACCTGCGGCAACGCCCTGCGCTGCGTCGGCTGGCTATTGCTGGAGGCGACCGGCAAGGAAGAGGTGGTCATCGACACCCTGGGCGGGCCGACGACCGCGCGGCGGGCGGGGGGTCACCTGGTTCAGGTTGACATGGGAACGCCCCGTCTGGACTGGACCGAGGTGCCTCTGGCAGAGGAGATGGACACACGCGGCATCGAGCTTCAGGTCGGACCGATCGACGCGCCGCTGCTGCATACGCCGGGCGCGGTCTCGATGGGCAATCCCCACGTCGTTTTCTTCACCGACCAGCAGGACGACGCCTTCGTGCGCGGCTCGGGCTCGCTGATCGAGCATCACCCGCTCTTCCCGGAGGGGGTCAATGTCGGCTTCGCCAAGGTCATCGACCGCGACCACATCCGGCTGCGGGTGTGGGAGCGCGGCGCAGGTCTGACCCTGGCCTGCGGCACCGGCGCCTGCGCCGCCCTGGTGGCCACGGCCCGGCGGGGCCTGACCGATCGGAAGGCGACCGTCGTGGTCGATGGCGGCGAACTGGTCATCGACTGGGACGAGGCGACGGGCCACGTCTTCATGACCGGCCCGGTCGAAGTCGAGCGCACGGGACTTCTGCCCACAGGCCCAAGCAATCTGTCCTGACGCAGCGTCAGCGGTTGTCCCGTCACGTCCCACGATCTAGGAACATGGGGCGCCTGCCCTTCCCGAGATCGAAATGCCCGAATTGACCGATAAACAGACCTTCTCCGACGACGACGCTCTGGAGTTTCACAGCGATCCGATCCCGGGCAAGATCTCCATGGCCCCGACCAAGCCGATGGCGACCCAGCGCGACCTGTCGCTGGCCTATTCGCCGGGCGTGGCCGTACCGGTCCTGGCCATCGCCGCCGATGCGGACAAGGCCTACGACTATACCGCCAAGGGCAACCTGGTCGCCGTCATCTCCAACGGCACGGCCATCCTCGGTCTGGGCAACCTCGGCCACATGGCGTCCAAGCCGGTGATGGAGGGCAAGTCCGTCCTGTTCAAACGCTTCGCCGACGTCGACAGCTTCGATGTCGAAGTGAAGACCACCGACCCGGACGAGTTCGTCACCGTGGTCAAGAACATCGGCGACACCTGGGGCGGCATCAACCTGGAGGACATCAAGTCCCCGGAATGCTTCGAGATCGAAGCCCAGCTGCAAGACCTGCTGGACATCCCCGTCTTCCATGACGACCAGCACGGCACGGCCATCATCTCGACCGCCGGCCTGATCAACGCCTGCCATATCGTCGGCAAGAAGCTGGAAGACGTGAAGGTCGTCCTGTCGGGCGCCGGCGCGGCGGGCCTGTCGTCCATCGCCCTGATGAAGGCCGCCGGGGTCAAGGCCGAGAACACCGTCATCTGCGACCGTCAGGGCGTCATCTACAAGGGCCGCGACAACGTCTCGCAATGGCAGGCGGCGCACGCCACCGACACCCCCCTTCGCACGCTCGAAGAAGCCATGGTCGGCGCCGATGTCGTGCTGGGCCTGTCGGCCAAGGGCGCCATCTCCAGGGAAATGGTCGCCTCCATGGCGCCCAATCCGATCATCTTCGCCATGGCCAACCCCGACCCGGAAATCACCCCCGAAGACGTCAAGTCGGTGCGTTCGGACGCCATCATCGCCACCGGCCGCTCGGACTATGTGAACCAGGTCAACAACGTCCTGGCCTTCCCCTACCTGTTCCGCGGCGCCCTGGACGTGCGCGCGCGCCAGATCAACCACGAGATGAAGATCGCCTGCGCCCACGCCCTGGCGGCGCTGGCCCGCGAGGACGTGCCGGACGAGGTCGCCGCCGCCTATCGCGGCCGCAAACTGAAGTTCGGCCCGGAATACATCATCCCGACCCCATTCGACCCGCGACTGATCTGGTACATCCCGCCCTTCATCGCCCAGACGGCGATGGAGACGGGCGTGGCGCGCAAGCCGATCGCCGACATGGACGCCTATCGCATCTCGCTGAAGCAAAGGGTCGATCCGTCCGCCGCCCTGATGCAGAAGATTTCCTCGGCCGTGCGCTCGGGACCCAAGCAGCGCGTCGTCTTCGCCGAGGGCGAGGAGCAGTCGGTCATCCGCGCCGCCTGGGCCTTCAAGCAGGGCGAGCTGGGCACGCCCATCCTGGTCGGCCGCGAGGACCTGATCCGTCAGAACGCCGCCGAGGCCGGCCTGAACTTCGACGAGCTGGGCATCGAGATCGTCAACGCCCGCACCTCGGGCCACAACGCCGAATACGTCGACTGGCTGTATGAGCGTCTGAACCGTCGCGGTTATCTGCGTCGCGACGTGCAGCGCATGATCAATCAGGACCGCAACTACTTCGGCGCCGCCATGGTCGCGCGCGGCGACGCCGACTGCATGGTCACTGGCGTGACCCGCAACTTCAACATGGCCCTGAAGGAAGTCCGCCGCGTCCTCGACGTCACCGACCGCATGATCGGCCTTTCGATCCTGCTGGCCAAGGGCCGCACCCTGTTCGTGGCCGATACCTCGATCCACGAACTGCCCAACGCCGCCGAACTGGCCGAGATCGCCATCAAGGCCGCCGCCACGGTCAAGAAGCTGGGCCGCAAGCCCCGCGTCGCCTTCCTGTCCTACTCGACCTTTGGCGACCCCCCCGGCGATCGCGGCGAGAAGGTGCGCGAAGCCATCCGCATCCTCGACGCCATGGACGTCGACTTCGAATACGAGGGCGAGATGCCGCCCGAGCTGGCCCTGAACCCCGAGGCCCGCGCCAACTATCCCTTCATGCGCCTGACCGGCGACGCCAACGTTCTGGTCATGCCCGCCATCCATTCGGCGGCCATCTCGACCCGTCTGGTGCAGTCGCTGGGCGGCGCCACGGTCATCGGCCCGCTGCTGGTCGGTCTGGAGAAGTCGGTGCAGATCGTGCCTCTGGGCGCCTCGGTCAACGAGATCATGACCGCCGCCACCTTCGCCGCCTACGCCGAGGGCGCGTCGGTCGAGGACTGACGCGATCAGACTTTGGCGCGCCTCTCGCGCTAGATTACTCGGATGGGGCGGCTTCGGCCGCCCCATTTGCGTTTCGGGCTTGCAGCGCCGTCTGCTTGGCCGCGACGATGAAGGCCAGAATGATCGCAAAAACGCCGATCACCGTCGAGTAGAGAAAGAAGACCACATAGCCCGCCCCCAGCGCCGCCGGGGTGACGCCGCTGGTCGCCGCGCCCTGGACCAGAGACCCGGCGGGCAGTCGCGCGAACAGACCCTTGAGCGGAGCGAAGACGCCGCCGACCTCCGCCGCCCGCGCCGAGGCCTCGACGATCCGGCCCGACTGCGAGGCGATCAACTTGCCCGGCAGAGCGTAGAGCGAACTGAACAGGGCGTACTGGGTCGCGGTGAAGCCGATACTGGTCAGGCTGGACATATAGGCGATCAGGGCCGTGCCCGCGTAGCCCGTGGCCAGGTTGTCCACGCCGATGGCCACAAACAGGGCGCCGATATCCGGCCCCTGGGTCGCCAGCCAGGCGAAGACCAGATTGGACACCGGGCTCATGAAGGCGCCGATGACCATGGTGCGGATCAGGCCCAGACGGGCCACCGACCAACCGCCGACAAAGACGCCGACCGTGGTGGCGATGACGCCGAAGACCTTGCGCACCTCGGCCAGCTCGGTCTTGGTGAACCCCAGATCCAGGTAGAAGGGGTTCATGATGTTGAGCACGAAATCGGCCAGGCGATAGACGCAGATCAAGGCCAGGATCAGCGTCGCCACCCCGGCGAAGCGGTTGTAGAAGTCCTTCAGCGGCTCGCCGAAAGATCCCGCCAGATAGGCGCCCGGACGCGTCCGCACCCGGGGAATCGGCCAGCAGGCCAGGATCAGCAGGCCCAGGCCTCCGAACACCGACACCACCTGGAGATAGACGCCCTCCGGCTTGGCGGCCCAGGCGTCGCTGATCGCCGCCTGCCCCTCGGGCGACAGACCGAACAGGCCCAGCAGGCCGTTGAGCGGTCCAGCCTGACCACTAAGGCCTGACCCCATGATCAGGGCCGCGACGGCGATGATACCCAGGCGGACGATCCATTCGACGATCTCCAGCCGGGGCCGCGACGGCACGTCGGCGACCGGGATCGGCCGGATGGCATGGGCCTTCTCGCGCGGCGCGAACAGGACGCCGATGACGCCGAAGGCCATCAAGCCGGCCATGACGGCGTAGGACAGGTTCCAGTTGTAGAGGTCGGCCAGGACCAAAGGCACGGCCCCGGCCACGATCTGGGCCACGCGGTAACCCATCTGATAGGCGGCGGCCATGGCCCCGTGGCGGCTGTCGTCCGCGGCCTCGATCCGCCAGGCGTCGATGACGATGTCCTGGGTCGCGCCGAAGAAGCCGACCAGAACGGCGAAAGCCGCGATCTGCATCAGCGATGTCGCCGGGTTCAGGCCGGAAATCGACCACAGCCCGAAGATCACCACCGCCTGCGTCACCAGCATCCACGACCGGCGATGGCCCAGATACCGGGTCAGGATCGGAATCCTGGTCCGGTCGATCAGCGGCGCCCAGACGAATTTCAGCGAATAGGAAATCGTGGCCAGGGCGAAGAAACCGATCACCGACAGCGACAGGCCGCTCTCGCGCAGCCAGGCCGACAGGGTGTCGAAAATCAGCAGATTGGGCAGGCCGGCCGAAAAGCCGAGCAACAGCATGACGAAGACGCGGCGCTCGCCATAGACGGCGAGACCGGCCAGCCCCCTGGCGGGCGCGGCGGCGGGCGTCTTCGTGTCGGTCATGCAGGTCTCCGGCGGACGCCGCCGGAAAACGGGCGGTCGTGGTTACTGAGCCCCGACCTTGGCGCGGTTGCCGACGTTCGTCCAGCGGGTCAGGGCGGCGCGCAGGGCGTCGGCTTCCAGCGGCTTGGTCAGATGGTCGTTCATGCCCGCCTCCAGACAGGCGATGCGGTCCTCGGCGAAGGCGTTGGCGGTCAGGGCCACGATGGGGGTGCGCTCGCCCCGCGCCCTCAGAGCGCGAACGGCGGCGGGGCCGTCCATGCGCGGCATGCGCATGTCCATGAAGATCAGGTCGAAGCGCGCCTCCTTCAGCGTCAGCAGGGCCTCGTGACCGTCGGCGGCGGTCTGGACCACGCAGCCTTCGCGCCTCAGCAGGGTCTTGGCCAGAAGGGCGCCGACCGGATTGTCCTCGACCAGCAGGACCCGCAGGCCCTTGAAGGCCACAGGCGTGACGCGGTCGTCGTCCTGAGCCCGCCCGACGGCGACGGTCAGTCCCTTCCTGCGCCCGGAGGCCGCCAGCACCCGCTCGGCCAGCGAAGCCCGACGCAGCGGCTTGATCAGATAGCCGTGGAAGCCCGCCGCCCGGTAGCGATCGACCAGATCGCGCTCGCCGGGCTTGAGCAGGATGATGGCCTCGCCCTGAGACGGCTTGACCATCAGGGCGCCGTCCTCGGCCATGGCGTGGTCGATCAGGGTGACGCCCGCCTGGCGCGCGACGCGGCCGCCGGAGGTCTCGATCTGGGCCGTCGCCGCCTGACGCACGAAGGGATCGGGCGTGCGCACCGCCACGACGACGCCGTCCAGCGGTCGTTCCCGCGGCGCGGCGCCGGCGGCCACGGGGAAGGGCGCCTCGAAGCGGAAACGGGCGCCGGGGCCTTCAGGCCTGTCGCTCACGGCGACCGTGCCGCCCATGGCCTGGGCCAGGCGACGGACCACGGCCAGGCCCAGACCCGCGCCGTCGAACCGGGCGGCGTCGGAGGCGTCGGCGTGGCCGAACTCGTCGAAGATACGGGTCCGCGCCTCTTCCGGCACGCCGGGGCCGGTGTCGTCGACGACGAAGGCCAGACGCGGGCGCGCGGCGGTTCCGCCGGCGCGCTCGACCGTCAGGCGTACCCCGCCCCGGTCGGTGAATTTCACGGCGTTGCCGGCCAGATTGAACAGGACCTGACGCAGCCGCCCCTCGTCGGCGATGATGTCGGGCGCGTCGGCGGCGACGGACCAGGCGATCTCCAGCCCCTTGTCGTGGGCCCTGGGGCTGAGCAGTTCGGCCACGCCGCGCGTCAGCCCTTCCAGATCGACGGGGGCGGGATCGAATTCGAGCGCGCCGGCTTCCAGCCGGGCGAAGTCGAGCAGGTCGTTGACCAGACCCAGCAGGTGTTCCGCCGACTTCTGCGCCGCCTCGGCATAGGCACGTTGCGCCCCGTCCAGCCGAGTTCGCGAGAGCAGGCCCAGCATGCCGATCACCCCGTTCAGAGGGGTGCGCATCTCATGGCTCATCAGCCGCAGGAACTGCTGTTCCGGCGCGTCCGAAGGCACGGCGGGCGTGATCTCGGTCGTTGCGTGCGTTCTGCGTGCCTGTCCCATGGCGATCAGTGTAGCGCCCAAGGGTTAAGCGTGGCCGAACAAGGATGTCGGATCTCAGAAGGCCGGCGTCTCGCTACGGTGCGCCGTCTGGCGATCGAAATCACCCTGGGCCCCGAGCGTCGTGCGGCGATACATCAAGGCCTCGGCGACGTGGCGGCGCAACACCCCGGTCGAGCCGTCCAGATCGCCGATGGTGCGCGCCAGCCTGAGCGTCCGGGTCCAGCCGCGCGCGGTCAGCCCCCCGGCCTCGCCCGCCCGCATCAAGAGGGCGCGGCCCGCGTCGTCGGGCGCCGCGAAGCGGTCCAGGGTCTCGCCCGAGGCGCGGGCGTTGATGGCCTGATCTCGGGCCTTCAACGGATCGAAGCCCGCCGCACGGACCCGCTCCTCCTGCTGGGCGCGGGCGGTCGCCACGCGGGCGGCGGCCTCGGCCGTGCCTTCGGCGGGCGGCGGCAGGGCCATGTCGGCGGCGGTGACGGGCGGGGTCTCCACCGTCAGGTCGATACGGTCGAACATCGGGCCGGAGATGCGGTTCTGATAATCGCGCTGGCAGCGCGGAGCCTTGCCGCAGGCGCCGCGTCCCGATCCGCCGAGGCCGCAGCGGCAGGGGTTCATCGCCGCCACCAGCTGGAACCGCGCCGGATAGCGGACATGGGCGTTGGCGCGCGCCACCACGATCTCGCCCGTCTCCAGCGGCTGACGCAGGCTGTCCAGCGCCTGGGCCGAATATTCGGGCAGTTCGTCGAGGAAGAGGACGCCGTTGTGGGCCAGGGAAGCCTCGCCCGGCTTGGCCCGCAGCCCGCCGCCGGTCAGGGCGGCCATGGAGGCGGAATGATGCGGCGAGCGGAAGGGACGGTCGCGGGTCAGGGCGCCGCGCTGGATCAGACCGGCCACTGACCAGACCATGGAGGTCTCCAGCAGTTCCTGCGGCGTCAGCGGCGGCAGCAGGCCCGGCAGGCGCTGGGCCATCATCGACTTGCCGGAGCCAGGCGGGCCGATGAACAGCAGGTTGTGGCCGCCCGCCGCCGCGATCTCCAAGGCGCGCTTGGCGCTTTCCTGACCCTTGACCTCGCGCAGGTCGGGCACGGCGCCGCCCGCCGTCACCGGGCCAGGCTCGGGCGCGCGCAACACCTGCGTGCCGCGGAAATGATTGATCAGGCCGATCAGGGATCGGGGCGCCAGGATAGCCGTCTCCCCGGCCCAGGCGGCCTCGGGACCATTGGCCTCAGGGCAGATCAGACCCAGCCCCATGGCCCCCGCCGCCATCGCCGCCGGCAGCGTGCCGCCCACCGCCGCGATCTGACCGTCCAGTCCTAGCTCGCCGACCGCCGCCCAGCCATCCAGGGCGTCCGGCGCGATGACCCCCATGGAGGCCAGCAGGGCCAGGGCGATGGGCAGGTCGAAATGACTGCCTTCCTTGGGCAGGTCGGCGGGGGCCAGATTGGCGATGACCTTCTTGGGCGGCAGGGCCAGGCCGATGCCCGCAAAGGCGCCGCGCACGCGCTCGCGGCTCTCGGCCACCGCCTTGTCGGGCAGGCCGACGATGGCGAAGGCGCCGGCGGGCGTCGCCACCTGCTGCACCTCGACATCGACCCGTCGCGCCTCGACCCCGTCGAATGCGACCGTCACCACCCGCGCGACCATGTGCTCCCTCCCGTTGCCGCGAGAGAACAAATCACGAACTTAAAAGAACTGCAAGAGCAGCGTTACGCCATCAGCAGAGACCTAGACGGCTTCGCGCTTTTTCTTCTCGATCACGTCCCACATCAGGGCCGTCGCATCGACGCCCGAGAACTTCAGCAACTGCTGGGCGCCGGTGGGCGAGGTGACGTTGATCTCGGTCAGGTAGTCGCCGATCACGTCGATGCCGACGAAGATCAGGCCGCGTTCCTTCAGATAGGGACCGATGGCGGCGCAGATTTCCAGGTCGCGCGGCGTCAGCTCGACCGGGGCGGCGGTGCCGCCGACGCGCAGGTTGGAGCGCACCTGATCCTTGGCCGGGATGCGATTGATGGCCCCGACCGGCTCGCCGTCGATCAGGATGATGCGCTTGTCGCCCTTGGACACGGCCGGGATGAATTTCTGGATCACCAGAGGGTCGCGCGACCCGGCGGCGTGGATCTCGATCAGGGCTTCCAGATTGGGATCGTCGGCCTTGAGCCGCACCACGCCCGAACCGGCGGCGCCGTGCAGGGGCTTGAGCACCACGTCGCCGTGGCGGCGGTGGAAGTCGACCAGGGCGACCGGGTCCGAGGACACCAGGGTCGGCGGCTGCAGGCCGGGGAAGAGGGTGGCGATCAACTTCTCGGGCGCCGAGCGCACCTCGGCCGGGTTGTTGACCACCAGGGTCCTGGGATGCACCCGTTCCAGCAGATAGGTGGCCGTGACATAGGCCATGTCGAAGGGCGGGTCCTGACGCATCAGAATGACGTCGACATCCTCGGCCAGGTCGAGGACGACCTCGGGGCCGAAGTCGGCGTGCTCGCCCTGGACCGTGTTCACCGTCACCGGGCGGGCGCGGCAGAACAGGCGGCCTTCGTCCAGCGCCAGGGTGCGGAAGTCGTAGATCCACAGCTTGTGGCCGCGCGCCTGACCGGACAGGGCCATCAGGAAGGTGGTGTCGGACTCGACGTTCACCGCCTCGAGCGGGTCCATCTGGATGGCGACTTTGAGCATAAGGGGTCCTTAGTAAGAGGCGCTATCGCTCGCGCCGCGGGCGCTCGCTGCTTGAGCTAGTTTTAGTTCGCTATGCTCGCGTCGCGGACGCTCGCGGCTTGAGCGCCGGAGCGCCTTGGCTCCTACTTGAGGGCGCAGAGCACCCACCGCAAGGCCGCGCTTCAGTTCAGGCGCATCCGCACCCGGTCCATGCTGGCGCGATGGGCGTCGGCGGGGCCGTCGACGGCGCGGGCGCGCGACAGGGCTTCCAGAGCGCCGGTCAGGGCCCCCTGCTTTTCGCGCGCGGCGGCGACGTCCAGCCAGGGGCGGTGATCCTCGGGGTCCAGCAGGGCGCGACGCAGGGCCGAGCGTTCGGCGCCGTCGTAATCCTCGATCAGCAGGGCGCGGGCGAACAGGACGTTCTGCAACCGTATCAGAGCCTTGCGGTCGCTGACCGGCGCCATCAGCAGGTCCAGACGGTCGGCCACGTGCGGCGTCAGACCGGCCAGCAGAGCGCGCCGCGTCAGTTCGCTGGGCAGGACCAGACGCCCTTGGCTGAAGGGGTCCAGCGCCACCGGCCCCTCGGGCGTCTCGACGCGCAAGAGGACGTGGCCGGGGAAGTCCACCGCCGCCGCCTTCAGCCCCGCCCGTCGCGCCGCGTCGAGGTAGAAGACGACGAGCGCCGCCGACAGGCCGCGTCGCCGCTCGGCCACGTCGATGACGTCGGTATTGCCGGGATGGTCGTAGTTCAACAGGTCGCCGTTCAGCCGCAGGTCCGAGGCCATGGTCTCGGCCAGGGCGTCGTCGGGGCCTTCGTTGGCGGCGCGTTCCTTGACTCTCTGCGCGGCCTGATCGGCCAGCAGGCGGACCGGCTCGGGATCGCGGAAGGGATAGTCGTGAATGGCGCAGGCGATGGCGCATTCGAGCAGCGGAAAGCCGTCGTCCTCGGCGGTTCCCGCCTGGGTCAGAATGAGCTCGGCGTCCTCGCGCGTCACGCGATGTCCGTTCCTGTGGTCGTCACCCCGCGAAGATGACGCGGAAATCGTCCAGGGGCCAGCGCCACCATATCAATCCGCAGGTTCAGGCCCTGAAGCGAGGGCCGGCTGCGGGCCAGCGCCTGTCCGGCGGCGGCCAATCGAGCGTGCTGTTCCGGCCCCAGCGACAGTATGGCGGCCTCGATCGTGCGCCGCCGCTTGACCTCGACCACCGCCAGGATGCGGCCGCGCCGGGCCAGGATGTCGATCTCGCCCCCGCGCCCTTTCAGGCGAAAGGCCAGGATCTGATAGCCCTTGAGCATCAGCCACAGGGCGGCGATCCATTCGGCGGCGTGGCCCTCGCGGTGCGACCGTCCGCCCAGCGCCTGACGCCAACCCGACTTGGACCGACGCGGCGACGGGGAGGGCCGCAGGCGGGGCTTCACCCCCGGCCCTGCATTTCCAGCGCCCGCTTGTAGAGGGGCTTTCTGGGCAGGTTCAGCGCCTTGGACACCTCGGCGGCGGCCTCGCCGGGCGGCAGGCGGGTCATGGCCTCGGTCAGGGCCGCATCGGCGTCGGCGGCGCTGGCGACCTCGGCCTCGCCGGGGCCGATGACGACGACGATCTCGCCCTTGGGCGCGTCGCAGCGGGGATCGGCGGCCAGTTCAGCCAGGGTGCCGCGCACGGCCTCCTCATAGAGTTTGGTCAGTTCGCGGGTGACGGCGGCGGGACGGTCGCCCAGCACCTCGGCCATGTCGGTCAGGCTGTCCTTCAGGCGCGGGCCGCTTTCGAAGAAGACCAGGGTCTGACGCCCGGTGCGCAGCTCCTCCAGCATGGTCTTTCGCGCCCCCGACTTGGGCGGCAGGAAGCCGGCGAACAGGACCCGGTCAGCGGGTTGCCCCGCCAGACAGAGGGCGGCCAGCAGGCTGGAAGCGCCGGGAATGGGATGGACCGGCAGGCCCGCGTTGATGGCCGCGCGGGCCACGACATAGCCGGGGTCCGAGACCAGGGGCGTGCCGG
>RCUH01000224.1_pt1 | contig 72632 bp, 70 predicted proteins | sample 2166191 | NCBI WGS metagenome assembly RCUH01 (sample SAMN09932848, study PRJNA488358) | compost metagenome | feature: garden; material: soil; isolation source: compost soil in an enriched community after 214 h of incubation | place: Germany: Experimental Botanical Garden Goettingen | collected... | reverse complement strand
CTCCAACGGTGCGCCGCACCTTCCCGCCGGCTCGGCTGCAGGCCATCACCGAGGCGATCGCCGCCGGTGAGCGCCGCCATGGCGGGCAGGTGATGTTTGCCGTGGAAGCCGACCTGCCGATGTCGGCGCTGTGGCGTGGGGTCAGCCCGCGTCAGCGCGCCGAGCAGGCCTTTGCCCAGCTGCGCACCTGGGACACCGAGCACAACAACGGCGTGCTGGTCTATCTGCTGCTGGCCGACCATGCCATCGAGCTGGTCGCCGACCGCGGCCTGCGCGGCAAGGTGGGCCAGGCGCAGTGGGAGGCGATCTGTGCCCACATGCAGCAGCGCCTGCGCGAGGGCGCGCTGCATGAGGCGGTGCTGCTGGCCATCGAGGAAGTTTCAGACCTGCTGGCCGGGCACTATCGGCCCCGGTCCGGGTCCAACGGCGACGACCTGCCCGATACGCCGCAACTGCTGGGCTGAGGCCGGGCTTAGAATACCCGCTGACCTGCAAGGCATCGCCCATGATCTATCTCCACGACATCGATCCCATCGCCCTCTCGCTTGGGCCGATCAAGGTGCATTGGTACGGCATCATGTACCTGCTCGGTTTCACCGCCGCCTGGTGGCTGGGGCGCAAGCGGATCGCCGCCGGCCGCCTGCCGGGGGTGGATGCCAATGGGTTCTCCGACCTGTTGTTCTACGCCATGCTCGGCGTGGTGGTGGGCGGCCGCGTGGGCTACATGGTGTTCTACTCGTTGTCGGAGTTCCTGCACGACCCGTTGCTGCTGTTCAAGGTGTGGGACGGCGGCATGAGCTTCCACGGCGGCCTGCTGGGGGTGCTGTTCGCCTCGTGGTACTGGTCGCGCAAGCATCGCCTGCACCTGTTTGACACCATCGATTTCATGGCCCCGCTGGTGCCGTTGGGCCTGGGCTTTGGCCGCGTCGGCAACTTCATCGGCGCCGAACTGTGGGGCAAGTACACCGATGGCACCTGGGGCGTGGTGTTTCCCAGCGGCCTGCCGGGACCGCTGGCCCATGCGGACATGATCGTCCTGCGCGCCCACTACGCCGCCGGCGCCCTCAACGAATATGCCCGCCACCCCTCGCAGCTGTACGAAGCGGTGCTGGAGGGCCTGGTGATGTTCGTGGTGCTGTGGACGGTCTCGGCCAAGCCACGCCATCGCTACGTGATCGCCGGCCTGTTCGCGCTGATGTACGGCGTCTTCCGCTTCGCGGTGGAGTTCGTGCGCATGCCCGACAACGGCGTCTACATCGCCTTCGGCTGGCTGACCAAGGGCCAGATCCTGTGCGTGCCGCTGATCGCCTTCGGCCTGGTGCTGCTGGCGCTGTCGCGGCGTGCCCCGGTGCTGCAGCCGCAGCCGCTGGTGCTCGCCGAGGGCAAGCCATGAAGCCCTACCTGGACCTGCTGTCGCACGTGCTCGAACACGGCGCGGAGAAGAGCGACCGCACCGGCACCGGCACGCGCAGCGTGTTCGGCTGGCAGATGCGCTTCAATCTTCAGGACGGGTTCCCGCTGGTCACCACCAAGAAGCTGCACCTGCGCTCGATCATCCACGAGCTGCTGTGGTTCCTGAAGGGCGACACCAACATCGGCTACCTCAAGGACAACCAGGTACGGATCTGGGACGAATGGGCCGATGCCCAGGGCGATCTTGGCCCGATCTATGGCAAGCAGTGGCGCAGCTGGGCCACCGCCGATGGCGGCAGCATCGACCAGATGCAGTGGCTGGTGGAAGAGATCAAGCGCAACCCGGATTCGCGGCGGCTGGTGGTCAGCGCCTGGAACGTGGGCGAGCTGTCGCAGATGGCGCTGATGCCGTGCCACAACCTGTTCCAGTTCTACGTGGTCGACGGCAAGCTCAGCTGCCAGCTGTACCAGCGCAGTGGCGACATCTTCCTCGGCGTGCCGTTCAACATCGCCAGCTACGCGCTGCTCACCCACATGGTGGCCCAGGCCACCGGGCTGGGAGTGGGGGATTTCGTGCATACGCTGGGCGATGCGCACCTGTATTCGAATCATTTCGAGCAGGCCCGCGAGCAGCTTTCGCGTACCCCGCGCGCGCTGCCCACGCTGTGGTTGAACCCGGCCGTGACCGACCTGTTCGGTTTCCAGTTCGAGGACATCCGCATCGACGGTTACGATCCGCATCCGGCGATCAAGGCGCCGGTGGCGGTATGACCGCCCGCACCGCCGCCCGCCTGCTGCTGGCCATCGCCACCGCGCTGCCGCTGGCAGCCGCCCAGGCCGACCCGGTCGACGCCCTGCCGCTGGCCCGGCAGGTCAACGAGCAGATCGTGCACAAGCACATGCGCGAGGAAGTGCAGGCCTTCGCCCAGGCGTTCAACGGCAGCACGATGCTGCCCCAGGACGTGCCGACCGGCTGCCGCGCGCAGATGCAGACGGCAGTTACCGGCATGTACGCGGCGATGGTCGGGCACATGCAGGCCGGCGTCGACGATCCGGCCTACCAGCGCGCGATCGAGGCGAAGTTGGCGGCGGCCTACTCCACTGCGGAACTGCAGGCCTTCCTGGCCGATCTCGGCAGCACCGAGGTGGCCACGCTGGCTACCCGCGTCATGGCGGCGCCGGGGCTCAAGCAGGCCCAGCAAGCGCAGCAGCAGAAGATCCTCGACGGCGTGGACGAGAACGCCACCGGCAGCCCGGAACTGGCGGCCGCGCTGCGCGCCACCAATGCCGCGCAGGCCGCCTGCCAAGCGCTGCAGACCGATGCCGGCTGAGGCGGTACGTCGATGAAACTCTCGCTGATCGCCGCGCTCGACCGCGGCCATGGTATCGGCCATGACAACCAGCTGCCGTGGCAGTTGCCCGACGACCTCAAGCGTTTCAAGGCGCTGACCCTGGGCAAGCCGATCCTGATGGGACGGCGAACCGCCGAGTCGCTCGGGCGCGCGCTGCCCGGACGGCCCAATCTGGTGCTGACCCGCAGCGGGCAGGTGCCGTTCGCGGGCATGCAGGCGGTGGCGTCGATCGAACAGGCGCTGCAGTACGCCAGCGAGGCCGGCGCGGACGAGTTGTGCGTGATCGGCGGGGGCGAGATCTACCGGCTGGCGATGGCCCAGGCCACCGACCTGCACCTGACCTGGGTGGATACCACCGTGCAGGCCGACACCCACTTTCCGCCGGTGGCGATGGAGCAGTGGATCGAGGTCGCGCGCGAACACCACCCCGCCGATGCGCGGCATGCGCTGGCGTTCGACTTCGTGGATTACCGCCGGCGCTGAGCCCGCCGAGCGAGGGACTGGGCGGGCGCGCTCAACGCCGCGGTTTGATCGCCGGCAGGGCCCGCGAGGCGGCCACCCGGGCCGGATCGGCGTCCTGTTGCAGCGCCTGGGCCAGCCAGGCCTGGTCCTGCGCGCCCGACGCCGGCGGGCGCCCGCAGCGCATCCACGCCGGCGTGGGCGCGTGCCAGCGCCGCCCTGACGTCGCCAAGGGAACCCGGTCCAGGCATGCAGTCGCGTCCTTGCGGTTGCCCGCGCTCAGGCCGGCGGCCGGTAGTGGCCGATGATGGGGTGGGCGAACAGCAGGTCTTCTTCCTGCGTGCCGCGGGCGATGTTGTGCAGGATCAGCGGGGTGCCGTCGCTGCGCTGCCGGTCCGAGACGATGCCAACGTGCAGCAGGCCGCTGCCGCTGAGTTTCCAGGCCACGATATCGCCGGCGGCGAAGTCGGCCGGGTGCGCGGAGGCCGGTTGCTGCCAGCCCTGCCGCTCGAACCAGCGCATCAGGTTGGGGACGCGGCGATGATCGATGTTGCGGTCTGGCCGCGACAGGCCCCATAGCGCCGGGTAGGCATTGAAATGCCCACGCATGTCCTCGTGGATGCGCTGCTGCAGGTCCAGGCCCTGGCTGCGCAGGGCGCGCACGATCACGTCGGTGCACACGCCGCGGTCGAGCGCGACATCACCACCGGGGTAGGCCAGTACCGCATACGCCGGGTCATAGCGCAGGGTCTGCCCGACCTGGCTGCGCGCGGCGGCCACCAACGGCGGCGAGGGAAGGGCGGCGGCGCGCGTCACCGGCTGTGCCGCACCGGGACCGGTGGCCACCGCCGGCTCCGGCGCGCGTTGGCAGGCGCTGCCCATGCTGGCCGCAAGCAGCAACAGCAGCCAGCGCGCCGCCGCCGTCATGCGGGCGTGGGGGTGCTTCCGCCGGTGTCGCCGGCCGGCTCGGCGGCGCGGCGCGGCTGCGCCTGGCGCGGCCCACGGTCACGGCGCTGGCCCTGGCCCTGGCGCGGCGGCCGGTGGTTGCCCGGCTCCGCCTCGGTGGCGGGCCGGCGGGCCGGCGGGCGCGGTGCTGCCACCGGCTTGGGCACGTCACGCCCAGGCACCTGCACCACGCGCAGTTCCTCGGTATCCAGCTGCAGCGCGGTGAGCTTGCCGCCCCATACCGCGCCGGTATCGATGGCATGCACGCCCTGGGTGATGGTCAGCCCCAGCGCGGACCAGTGGCCGCAGACGATCTTCAGGTCGCGCTCGGCGCGGCCGGGGACTTCGAACCACGGGTACAGGCCCTGTTCCTGGGTGCCCGGGGTGCCCTTGTCCTCGATCCCGATCCGCCCGCGCGGGGTGCAGTACCGCATCCGCGTGAACAGGTTGATGATCGCGCGCGAGCGGTCATAGCCGGACAGGCCCGGCGACCAGCTCGGCTTGTCGCCGTACATGTTGCGGAACAGCTTGCGGTAGCCGCTGCCATGCAGCTGCACCTCGACTTCGCGGGCGTGCTTCTCGGCCAGCTGGGTGGTCCACTTGGGGGCCAGGCCGGCATGGATCATCATCCAGCCCAGGTCGCGGTCGATATGCAGCAGTTTCTGCAGGCGCAGCCACTCCAGCAGTTCGTCGCGGTCCTCGGCCTGCACGATGCGCAGCAGATCCGGGTTGACCTTGCGCTGCTCTTCCTCGGTGCGTGCACCTACCGCCAACAGGCTCAGGTCATGGTTGCCCAGCACCACCACGCTGCTCTCGCGCAGCGAATGGACCAGGCGCAGCGTTTCCAGCGACTGGCCACCGCGGTTGACCAGGTCGCCGCAGAACCACAGTTTGTCCACCGCCGGGTCGAAGCGGATCTTTTCCAGCAACCGCTGGGTGACGTCGTAGCAGCCCTGCAGGTCGCCGATGGCCCAGACACTCATGCGCGCGCCTCCATCAGTGCAGTGTGCGTGGAACGGTCAGCACGAACGGCGCGATCGGTGCGGCGAACTCGGTGCCATCGTCGGCCACCATGTCGTAATGCCCCTGCATCGTGCCGTGTTCGGTTTCCAGCATGACACCGGAGGTGTAACGGAAGTCTTCACCCGGGCGCAGGCGCGGCTGCTCGCCGATCACCCCGTCGCCATCCACGTGTTCGGTGCGCCCGTTGGCATCGGTGATGCGCCAGTGGCGCGCCACCAGGCGCGCGGCGATGCGGCCGCCGTTGTGGATGCGGATGGTGTAGGCGAACGCGTAGCGCCCGTCCTCCGGGGTGGACTGGTCGTCGAGGAAGCGCGGGGCGACCTCGACCGAGATCGCGTAGTGTGCAGCGTCGTTCATGCAGGCAGTTTAGAGAAAGTTGTGCAGTTTGAGGTGAGCGCGTCAATCGCTGACGCGCCCCTCTACAGGCGGTACGCCGCGTTCATGCTCAGGGCGCGGCGTCGGCGTCCACGCGCGGCACGTTGGCCAGCGCGATGAACTGGGCCACCTCCAACTGCTCGGCGCGCGCATCGCTGCGCACCCCGGCGGCCTCGAACTGCTCCGGCGTGCAGACCCCGTTCAATGCGTTGCGCAGGGTCTTGCGGCGCTGGCCGAACGCCGCGCGGACCACCTCGGCAAAGCGCTTGCGGTCCAGGATGCCGACCGTGGCCGGGTCGCGCGGGATCAGCCGCACCACCGCCGAGTCCACCTTCGGTGGCGGCCGGAACGCACCCGGCGGCACCACGAACAGCGAGGTCACCTTGCACCAGGCCTGCAGCATCACGCTGAGCCGGCCGTAGACCTTGCTGCCCGGCTCGGCGGCCATGCGGTCCACCACTTCCTTCTGCAGCATGAAGTGCATGTCGCGGATCACCGCGGCGTGCTCCATGGCATGGAACAGGATCGGCGAGGAGATGTTGTAGGGCAGGTTGCCGACCAGGCGGATCTGGCCGTCGCCGGCCAGGGCGGTGAAATCCACCTGCAGCACGTCGCGGTGCACGATGGTCAGCTCGCCCAGCGGCTCGGCCGCGGCGGTCAGCGGGGCGATCAGGTCGCGATCGAACTCGATCACGGTCAGGCGCGGGTGGCGGCGCAGCAGCGGCAGGGTGATCGCACCCTGGCCCGGGCCGATCTCGACCAGGCGGTCGTCGTCCTTGGGGTTGACCGCCAGCACGATCTTGTCGATGTAGCTGCGGTCGGCCAGGAAGTGCTGGCCCAGCTGCTTTTTGGGCGGCGCGGTGAAGCCGCCGGCGGAGGAGGAATACGAGGAAGTCATGGCGTCATCTTACGTTGCCGCGCCAGCCGGGCACACAGCCCGGTGGCAGCGAGGAGGCTGGAAGGGTCGGCGACGCCGCGGCCGGCCAGGTCCAGCGCGGTGCCGTGGTCGACCGCGACCCGCGGGTAGGGCAAGCCCAGGGTGATGTTGACCGCCTGCTCGAAGCCGCTGTACTTGAGCACCGGCAGGCCCTGGTCGTGGTACATGGCCAGCACCGCATCGAAACCGGCCAGCTTGGCCGGCAGGAAGGCGGTGTCGGCCGGCAGCGGCCCGACCAGGTCCATGCCTTCGGCGCGCAGCCGCTCCAGCAACGGGATGATCAGGTCCAGCTCCTCGCGGCCGAGGTGGCCGTCTTCGCCAGCATGCGGATTGAGGCCGAGCACGGCGATGCGGGGCACCGCGATGCCGAACTGGTGGTGCATCGCTGCGTGCACGGTGCGCAGGGTGCGCGCCAGGCCGTCGGTGGTGATCGCATCGGCCACCGCGCGCAGCGGCAGGTGGGTGGTGGCCAGGGCCACGCGCACGATCTCGTTGGCCAGCATCATCACCACCTCGACGCCGGCCTGGTCGGCCAGCAGTTCGGTGGTGCCGCTGTAGGCGATGCCGCCCTGGTTGATCACCGCCTTGTGCACCGGGCCGGTGACCACCCCGTGCAGCGAGCCGTCCAGGCAGGCCTGGCCGGCCTGCAGCAAGGCACCGATCACCGCGCCGGCATTGGCCGGGTCGGTGTGGCCGAAACGGGCGGGGTGGGCGTTGCGCACCGCGCGCAGCGGCAGATCGCCCGGCTGGCGGGCGATGGCGTCTTCAGGCAGGAGCTGCAGCGGCAGCGACAGCGCCGCGGCAGCGGCGTGCAGGGTATCGGGGTCGGCGAAGGCGAGCAGCCGGCAATCCGGGCGCGGCTGCTGGACCAGGCGGACGCAGAGTTCAGGGCCGATCCCGGCGGGCTCGCCCGGTACCAGAGCGAGCTGCGGGATCATCGGCCAGACCTCAGGACTGCGGCGGCGGGGTGGTGCTGGTGCCGTCGGCGTTGTCGGCGCCGGTACGCAGGTTCACGTAGGCTTCGCCACGCAGTTCCTGCAGGAAGCGGTTGTACTCTTCTTCCAGCTTGCGACGGCCGATGGTTTCGCGGATCTGCGCGCGCTGGTTGTCGGTGGTGGCATCGGTCTGGCGCGTGGCAACGCGCTGCACGATGTGCCAGCCGGCATCGGTGCGGAACGGCTGGCTGACGCCGCCGTCGGCCACGCCGCTGACCTGCTTGCCGAAGTCCGGACCGAACGCGTCGACCGGGAACCAGCCCAGGTCACCGCCCTGGCCCTTGCTGTTGGTGTCCTCGGACGACTCCTTGGCCACCTCCTGGAAGTCGGCGCCGCCCGCGATGCGCGCGCGCAGGGTGTCGATCTTGGCCTTGGCGGCCGCGTTGTCCTGCTGGTCGGTGACGCGCACCAGGATGTGCCGGCCGTGGTATTCGGTGATGCTCTGGCCACTGGCGGCGGCGCTGGCATCGCGCACTTCCACCAGCTTGAGCAGCTGGAAGCCGCTCGGGCCGCGGATCGGTCCGACCACGTCGCCGGCCTTCATCTGGGCCATCATCTGCGCGAACGCATTGGGGATTTCATCCAGCGAGCGCCAGCCCAGGTCGCCGCCTTCCAGCGCGTTGGGGCTGTCGGAATAGCGCACCGCGGCGGCGTTGAAGTCCAGCTCGCCCTTATCCAGCAGTGCCTTGACGCCATCGGCCTTCTTCTGGCCGGTGCTGATCTGGTCGGCAGTGGCGCCTTCGGGCAGGGCGATCAGGATGTGCGCCAGGTGGTACTGGGTCCCCACGGTGGCCTGCTGCTTCAGCGCGGCATCCACTTCGCCCTCGCTGACGCTGATCCGGCTCTGCGCAAAGCTCTGGCGCAGGCGCTGCACGGTGATTTCATCCCGCACCGAGGCGCGGAAATCGTTGAAATCGATGCCGTCGTGGGCCAGGCGCTGGCGCAGGGCGTCCAGGGTGGAGCCATTCTGCTGGGCGATCGCGTTCAGGGCCTGGTTGAGCTCCTGGTCGCCGACCTTGATGCCGCTGCTTTCGGCGCGGGCCACCTGCAGCTTGACCAGGACCAGGCGCTCGAGCACCTGGCGGCTGAGCACTTCGTCCGGCGGCAACTGGTTTTCGCGGCCGACGTACTGCGCCTTGATGTTCTGGATCGCACGGTCCAGTTCGCTCTGCAGCACCACGTCTTCATCGACGATGGCGGCAATGCGATCCAGCGGCTGGCTCTGCTGGGCCAGCACCCGCAGCGGTGCGGAGACGGTGGAGACCGCCAGCAGGGAAGCGAGTAGAACGGGAAGGGTCTTGGTCATGGGATCAGGTTCGGATCGTAGTCGTCGCGGTCAGCCCCGGTGTTGCTGGGCGGCACGAGATAGAGGTCGTCTCGGTAGTACCCGAGAATAGCACGGCGCAAGGTACGGTCCGTGTCCTGGCCGATGGAGCTCAGGCCCTTGAGCACGAACTCGATCTGGAAGGAGTTGTTCAGCTCGCCTTCGCGGTTGCGCACGTAGCGGCGGGCCAGGGCGCGAACGGCCAGGCAGCAGCTGTCCCACTGCACGCCACCGATGATTTCCAGTGGCTTGCGGTCTTCGATGGAGTAGTAATACCGCCCCACCAGGCTCCAGCGCGGGCTGACCGGGTACAGGAAGGACAGGTCGGCCTGCTTGAGCAGGTTGGTGCCATCGGGGTTGAGGCGGTGGCGGTAGGTGAGGTTGACGATGCCGTCGTTGGACATCAGGTAGCGCGCGCGCACGCTGGCCAGGTCCTCGCGCTTGTACTTGGGATCCCACTGGTAGGTGGCGCCCAGGTTCCAGCGGTCGTTGATGGCGTAATTGGCATCGGCGATCCAGGCCGACTTGCCCTGTTCCACCGGCGACTGCGCGTTGTTGATGGTCACCCGCGAGTCGTCGAAGTACAGGATCTGGCCGATGCTGCCCGAGAAGCGCTCCTTGCCGGTGGTCTGGTCGATGAAGCGGGTGCTCAGTGCCATGGTCAGCTGGTTGGCATCGTTCTGGCGGTCGGCGCCGGTGTAGCGCGAATCGCGGAACAGCTGGCCCCAGCTGAAGGTGAAGTCGCGGGTATCGAAGATCGGCAGGTCGCTCTGGTCACGGTAGGGCGTGCGCAGGTAGAACAGGCGCGGCTCCAGGGTGTGCAGGAACGACTTGCCGCCGATGGTGGTCTCGCGGTCGAAGAACATGCCCGCGTCCAGGCTGGCGATCGGCAGGCTGCGGCTGGGCGAGGTGTTGCCGCGCAGCTGCTCCGGCGTGGGATTGGTGATCCCGGCCGCGCTCAGGTTCTGCAGGCGGATCTGGTCGGCCAGGCCCTGGTCCAGGTCGTAACCGGTATAGCGGTAGGCCAGGGTGGGGGTGACGTACCAGGCCGCGCCGGTGATCGGCAGCGACACATACGGTTTGATGTCCAGGCGCGAGCCGCCGAACATCTCGGTCTCGGTCCCATCGCGCACGTACTCGCCGGCGGCGTCGATGATCTTGCCGTGCACGTCCTTGTGGGTGAAGCGTACTGCCTCGGCGTACACGCCCGTTTCCAGCCACGGCAGCAGCGGCTTGTCCCAGGTGAAGAAGGCACGCGGCTGGCGCGCGTAGGGCAGCGCGCTCTCGGTCAGGGTGTAATCGGTGAGCTGCCAGTAGTCGGCCATCAGGCCGGCGGTCCAGTTCTCCCCGGTGCCGTAGATGCCGATCTGGCTCTGCAGGTTGGACGCGGACACGCCCAGCAGGCGGTTGGAGAAGTCCTCGGTGTAGCGCTCGTCGCTGACCCAGGCCAGGTTGGCGCGGGCCTGCCAGTTGTCGTTGATGTTGTGGTACCCGCCGTACTCGACCCGGCCGCGGTCACGGTCGCGCAGCTTGTCGTTGGGCATGTAGGCGGTCTTGAGCTCGCCGCGGCCACCGTCGTACAGATAGCGGAACTCGTTGTCGAGCATGATCCCGCGCTTGCTCATGTAGCGCGGGGTCAAGGTGTCGTCGTAGTTCGGCGCCAGGTTGAAGTAGATCGGCTGGGCATAATCGAAGCCGTTGCGCCCGGACAGCCCCAGCTGCGGGTACAGCAGGCCGGTCTGGCGGCGGTCGTCGATCGGGAACTTGAAGTACGGGGCCCACAGGATCGGCACCTTGCCGATCCGCAGCACTGCGTTGCGGGCCGTGCCGAAGCCTTCGTCGTTGTCCACTTCGATCTGCGGCGCCGACAGCTTCCACACCGGCTGGGACGGGTCGCAGGTGGTGTAGGTGGAGCGGTGCATCTGCCCCACCGCGCCCTGCAGGTCCACCGATTCGGCATCGCCGTTGCCGCGCCGCGAGACCAGCTGGTACTGGATATCGCTGATCTTGTGGGTGTCCGCTTCCTGGTTGCCTTCGGCACGCTTGGCCACCATCCGGATCGAGGAGTCCTGGTAACGGACGTTGCCCTCGGCGATGTAGTTGCCGCTTTCGGTGTCAAAGCTCAGGTGATCGGTGCCCAGGAACTGGTCGCCGCGCTTGAGCGCAACGTTGCCCTGGTACTGCGGCACCGTGGTGGTGCCAAACAGCTGGTCCCCCTCGATGTCGGTGTCCTGCTGGTCGCGGGTGGCCGCGGCAGCCTTGTCGGCTTTGGGCGCATCGTCGAACACCGGGAGGACATCGGTGGCTGGGCACAGGCCCCAGTTCACCGGTTTGTCGTCGGCCAGGGCCGGCAGGCAGATGGCGATGCTCAGGGGGAGAGGCAGCAGGCGGAGGGCTCGGCGCACGCGGTAGTCGGATTCGGGCGAAAACGGATCGTAGCTTGCCCCATCCCTTGCATAGGGGCAATGAAGGCCTTGCCCGGGCAAAGGTTCAGGTTCATGCGCGGCCCCGGACCGCGCAGCCCTCAGCGCAGCTGGCCGACGTGGGCCACCGCGCATTCGGCCAGTGCCTGCAGGTCGTATCCGCCCTCCAGCATCGACACCACCCGGCCGCCGCCATGCCGACGCGCCAGCGTGCGCAGCTCGGCGGTGATCCAGGCGAAATCCTCGGTCTCCAGCATCAGGTCGGCCTGCGGATCGCGCAGATGGGCGTCGAAGCCGGCCGAGATCAGCAGCAGTTGCGGGCGGAAATCGTCGATCGCCGGCAACATCTCGTCGGCCCAGGTGTTGCGGAAGCGGAAGCCGCCGCTGCCCGGTGGCAGCAGGATGTTCATCAGGTTGCCCGCGCCACGGTCGCGGCGCAGGCCCGAGTTGGGGAACAGCCCGGCCTGGTGGGTGCTGTAGTAGGCCACGCCGGGGTCGGCGATGAAGATGTCCTGGGTGCCGTTGCCGTGGTGCACGTCGAAATCGACGATGGCGATGCGCTCCAGGCCATAGCGGTCGCGCGCATAGGCGGCGGCCACGGCGATGTTGTTGAACAGGCAGAAGCCCATCGCGGTGCTGGCGGTGGCGTGGTGGCCGGGCGGGCGCACCGCGCAGAAGGCGACCGGGTCTTCGCCGAGCATCACCGCATCCACCGCGGCCACACCGGCGCCGGCCGCATGCAGGGCGGCGCTGGCCGAGCCGGGCGAGGTCATGGTGTCCATGTCGATCAGGCGCAGCGGCTCGGTCTGCGGCTTGAGCACCAGGTCGATCAGTTCGCTGTCGTGGACCCGGGCCAGCTCGCCCAGCTTTGCCGCCGGTGCCTGGCGCCAGTCCAGCGCGTCGGGGAAGGCCGCGTGCAGGGCGTCGAGCACCACCTGCAGGCGCTGCGGGGATTCGGGATGGCCACGGCCGGGATCGTGTTGCAGACAGGCGGGGTGGGTGAAAACCAGCATGCGGGCGGGGGTTCCGGTGGGGCGACGGGGCCGGTCAGGCGTGGCGGCGGGTGTGCTGCCACAGCACTTCGCCGTGGCCATCGGCGCGGGCCAGCACCCGGGCCAGCACGAACAACAGGTCCGAGAGCCGGTTGAGGTAGCCGATCGCCTCGGCACGGACCGGCTCCAGGCCGGCCAGCGTCACCGTCTCGCGCTCGGCGCGGCGGACGATGGTGCGGGCCAGGTGGCAGCGCGCGGCCGCTTCGCCGCCGGCCGGCAGGATGAACTCCTTGAGCACCGGCAGATCGGCGTTGTAATGGTCCAGCTGGCGTTCCAGCGCATCGATGTCGGCGGCCTGGATGGCGGCGTGGCCGGGGATGCACAGCTCGCCGCCGAGGTCGAACAGCTGGTGCTGCACGGTGGTCAGCAGGGCGCGCACATCCGCGGGCAGCGCGACCGCCAGCAGCACGCCCAGTGCCGAGTTGGCTTCATCGACCGTGCCGTAGGCGTTGACCCGTGCCGCATCCTTGGGCACCCGGCTGCCATCGCCGAGCCCGGTGCTGCCGTCATCGCCGGTGCGGGTATAGATGCGCGAAAGCCGGTTGCCCATGGCCGCCGCGGCTCAGCGCAGCACGTCCTGGCGCGCCTGCAGCAGCTTGCCGACCTGTTCGGTGGTCAGCTGCAGCGCGGCGGCCAGGCCGACGTAGATCGCGGCGGTACGCAGGTAGGGCACGAACCAGTCGGCGTAGTTCTTCAGCCAGCCGGCCACGCTCGGCTCGGCGACCATTTTGCTGCTCCAGTAGAAGCCGCCCTGGGCGAACAGATGGCAGACCGCCACCGCTGCGACCAGCAGCAGCACGCCCTTGCCCAGCGTGCTCCAGTGCGCGCCGTGGTAGCCGTGGCGCAGCAGCATGCCGCCGGCCCACAGCGAGAAGTAGGCCGGCAGCAGCATCCAGGTGCCGGGCGAGACGCAGTAGTGCTGCAGGTACTGCTGGCCGCTGCTGCTGATCACCAGCACGTCGACCACGATCGCCAACGCCATCAGCAGCGGAAACGCCCAGCGGGTCCAGCTGCGCAGGTAGAAGCCGCCGATGAAGAACACCGCCCAGGAGGCATCCGGGATCGCCATGAAGTGATTGACCCGGGTGGCGGCCATCAGCAGCACGAGCACGGACAGGACGAAGGCGCGTTGGGCGGTGGTGGTCATGGCTGCCACGGGAAGGGGTTCAGCGTTCATTCTAGCGCCTGCTGCGGCAGGCCGCCGCACCCGCCGGCCACGGTCCAACGCTTATCATGGGCGCATGAGTGAACGACATGATGTAGTGATCGTGGGCGGCGGACTGGTCGGTGCCAGCCTGGCCATCGCGCTGGACCGCGCCGGGCGCGAGGTGGGGCTGGTCGAGGCCACCCCGGCGGGCACGCTGCCGGCGGTCTTCGACCAGCGCAACCTCAGTTTTGCCGCGGCCACGGTCAACGCCCTGACCGCGCTGGGGGTGATGCCGCTGCTGGCCACCGCGCCCGGCGCGATCCAGCGCATCCATGTCAGCCGCGCCGGCGACTTCGGTCGTGTGCAGATGGACGCGGCGCAGTACCAGCGGCCCTGGTTCGGGCAGGTGGTGGTGGCGCGCGATTTCGGCGCGGCGCTGGAAACCCGCCTGCAGGCGCTGACGCGGCTGACCCGATACCGTCCGGCCCGCTTCGTGCGGCTGGGCGATACCGTCGATGGCCATCGCCAGGTCGTCATCGCCGACGACAGCGGCGAGCGTTGCCTGCTGGCACGGCTGGTGGTGGGCGCCGATGGCACCCGCAGTGGCGTGCGCGAGGCGCTGGGGATCGGCGTGGACGAGCACGATTTCGAGCAGACCCTGTTCGTGGCGCGGGTGCGCAGCGCGCGCGCCCCGGACGGCACCGCCTACGAACGCTTCACCGACACCGGCCCGACCGCGCTGTTGCCGCGCGGCGACCGCCACTTTGGCGCGGTGCATGGCGTGGCCCGTGACCAGGCCGATGCGGTGTCGGCGCTGGGCGATGCCGCCTGGCTGCAACGCCTGCAGGACGCGATCGGCTGGCGCGCCGGGCGCCTGCTCGACAGTGGCCCGCGCAGTGCCTACCCGCTGATCCAGGTGCTGGCCCAGGCGCTGGTGGGCGAGCGCGCGGTGCTGCTCGGCAACGCCGCCCAGACCATCCATCCGCTGGGGGCACAGGGCTTCAACCTGGGCCTGCGCGATGCGCTGACCCTGGCCGAGCTGGTCACCCAGGCCGGGGACCCGGGCAGCGATGCGCTGCTTCAGGCCCACGTGGCGCGTCGCCAGGAAGATCGCGAGCAGACCATCGCCTTCTCCGGTGGGCTGGCCCGGCTGACCAGCAACCCGGCACCGCTGATGCGGCCGCTGCGCAGCCTCGGCCTGCTGGCGGCCCAGGCCACGCCACTGCAGTCGATGCTGGTCGGCGGGGCGATGGGCTTCCGGGGCCAGGTACCGGCGCTCTGCCGCGGAGCCGGCGCATGAGCCGGCGCGCGCGCGATGTGATCGTCGTCGGCGGCGGCGTGGTCGGGGCGGCCTGCGCGCTGGCCCTGGCCGACGCCGGCCTGGAGGTGACCCTGGTCGAAGGCCGCGAACCCGCAGCGTGGCAGCCGCAGCAGGCCGACCTGCGCGTCTACGCCTTTGCCCCGGACAACGCACACCTGCTGACGGCGCTGGGCGTGTGGCCGACGGTCACCGCCGCGCGCGCCTGCGCCTACCGACGCATGCGTGTCTGGGATGCGGCCGGTGGCGATGAACTGCGTTTCGACGCCGATGCCCTGGGCCGTGAGCAGCTCGGCTGGATCGTGGAAAACGACCTGCTGGTCGACCGCCTGTGGGCGGCGCTGCCGACGGCCGGCGTGCAGGTGTGCTGTCCGGCACGGGTGGAGGCACTGGAGCAGGACGCCGATGGCGTGCGCCTGCGCCTGGACGATGGTCGCCGCCTGGAGGCTGCGTTGGCGATCGCCGCCGACGGCGCCGAATCCACCCTGCGCCAGCTGGCCGGACTGGCCGTCAACCGCCAGGACTACGGCCAGCGCGGCGTGGTGGCCTACGTGGATACCGAGCACGACAACGAGGCCACTGCGTGGCAGCGCTTCCTGGTCACCGGCCCGCTGGCCGTGCTGCCGATCGGCGCGCGTCGCAGTTCGATCGTGTGGACCCTGCCCGATGCCGAGGCCGCGCGCGTGCTGGCGCTGGACGAGGCGGCGTTCGGGCGTGAACTCACCCATGCCTTTGCCGGGCGCCTGGGCGCGATGACGTTGGCCTCCGCGCGCGCGGCGTTCCCGCTGCGTCGCCAGCTGGCCACCGGCTACGTGGCCGGCCGCGTGCTGGCGCTGGGCGATGCCGCGCACGTGGTGCACCCCCTGGCCGGGCAGGGCGTCAACCTGGGGCTACGCGACGTGGCCGCGCTGCGGGCCCTGGTGCTGGCCGCACAGCAGCGGCGGCAGGACTGGATGTCAGCGCATCGGCTGCAGCGCTGGGCGCGCGAACGCCGCAGTGAAAACACGGTCGCCGCCTACAGCTTCGATGCGATCAACAGCGTGTTCTCCAACGACGAGATGCACCTGACCCTGGCCCGCGGGCGCGCGCTGGGCTGTGCCGGCAAGCTGCCGCCGCTGGTCGCGATGTTCTGGAAGCGCGCCGCCGGGGTGTAACGCCGGGTCAGCCAGCGCCAGCGCCGGGCCGGAACCGGGTGCGCATCAATCGGTCAGCCACCCGGCCAGGTCGGCGCGGTCCAGGCGGCCGCGCCGCTTCACGTCCAGCGCGGTGAACTCATCGGCCAGGGCCGGGTTGGCCTGCGCTTCGGCGCGGCTGATGAAGCCATCGCCATCCACGTCCAGGGCCGCGAACGCGAACCGGTAGTGCCCCACCACGCTCACCGGCTGCACCGAACGCACCGTCACCTGGGCCTCGCCGGCCGGTGCGGCGAGGATCACCTGGTGGGTCACGCGCCCTTCGGACAATGCCTGGGTGCGCACGCTCGCCGGGACCTCGCGCAGCGGTTCGCTGACCGCCGGGGGCGGTGTGTGGACCTGTGCAGAGACCAGCACGGGCAGCAGGCACAGCAGCAGGGTCAGGGCAGGGCGATGGCGCATGAAAACTCCGGGACAGGGCCGGGTCGTGCCCGGCGGGCCGCGCTGATCAGCGCAGCGGCGAGGCCAGCACGGTGATCTCTTCGCGGTCGTGGTACAGCTGCTTGGCACGGACCACCAGCGGCTTGCCGGCCTGTTCCTGGAACAGGTCCAGGCACAGGCGGGTCTCGTCCCAGCGCTTCTTCATCGGCAGCTTGAGGTTGAAGATCGCATGCCTGCACCAGCCGTCGCGGAACCAGGTGGCCATGCGCTCGGCCACGCGGCGCGGCTGCTCGACCATGTCGCATACCATCCAGTCCAGCGGCGTCTCCGGCTGCCAGTGGAAGCCGTCGGCGCGCAGGTGCTCGACCAGCCCGGTTTCCAGCACGTGCTCGCGCAGCGGGCCGTTGTCCACGCTGATCACCTTCAGGTGCTGGCGGGTGAGCACCCAGGTCCAGCCGCCCGGTGCGGCGCCCAGGTCGGCTGCGCGCATGCCCGGCTTGACCAGCAGCTCGCGTTCTTCCGGGGTCATCAGGGTCAGCAGCGCCTCGTCCAGCTTCAGTGCCGAGCGCGAGGGCGCATCAGGCAGCAGCTTCAGGCGCGGGATGCCCAGCGCCCACGGTGCGCTGTCGCGGGTATCGGCCACGCAGACAAAGGCATGACGGCCATCGACAAATACGATGTGCAGGCGCGGCAGGCCGGTGTTGGGTTTGTCGGTGAGCAGCCCGGCCTTGCGCAGCGCCGGCCGCAGTGCGTTGCCGAAGGCGCGGGCCAGGCCAGCCAGCGGCTTGCCTTCGTCCGAGTCCGGATGCTCGACCCACATGTCGCCGAAGCGCTGCTGGCCCTGCAGGGCGGCGATGATCGGGGTGATCCGGTCGGCGGCATCGAGCTGCGGCAGCTCGGCCAGCACCACCAGCTTCTGCCGGGCGAAGATCAGCGAGCGCCACGGCAAGGCCCTGGACAGCGCCGCACCTTCGTCGGTGACGAACACCACGTAGCCGTCGTTGCGCTGGGTGCGCGCATAGCCGGCCACGTTGGCATACGCGGCGCGTTCGGACAGCTCGGCGGCCAGTTCCGGTTCAAACCCCTGGCGGCACAGACACAGCAGGCCGCTCATCGCATCGCGCCCGAAGCGCGGATATCAGTAGTGGGCACCGTTGGTCTCCCCGTACTGGCGCAGCACCGCGCGCGCCGCGTCGCGCTCGATGTCGCGCACGACCTCGATGCCACGTTTGTTGAGTTCGCCGATCCAGTCCGCCGGCAGCGGACCTTCATCGAAGGGGGTCAGTTCTTCCACGTCCTGCGCGCTGGCGCCGATCAGCAGCCGATCGATGCCGGCCCAGATGGTGGCGCCGTAGCACTGGCAGCACGGCTGGGAGGAGGTCGCCAGGGTGATCGGCGACAGCACATCGTTCAGGCGCGGGGTCTGCAGGCGCTGCTGGGCCAGCATGTAGGCCATGTTCTCGGCATGTGCCAGCGAGGTGGTATGCGGGACCACGCGGTTCACGCCGGCGGCGATCACGCGATGGTCGGGCCCAAACACCACCGCGCCGAACGGGCCGCCGGTCTGTGCCTCGACATTCAGGCGCGACAGCTCGATCGCCAGGGCGACCTTGGCGGCATCGTCGGGATAGACACGGCCCAGATCGATCTGGTCGTGGATCCAGGCGGGCAGGGTGAGATGGACTTGCGCGTACAACATCGGGACATGAACCTCTTCAAAGATGGAGCAGACCGTAGATCCACGCCAGGCGTGGATGCTCTCTGCGGTCTGGTGAAACCCGGGCCGCTTACGCCGACCAGGTATCGCGCAGGGTCACGCTGCGGTTGAACACCGGCTTGGCCGCGGTGTGATCGCGGCGGTCGGCCACGAAGTAGCCGGTACGCTCGAACTGGAACGACTGTTCCGGCGCAGCGCTGGCCGCGGCCGGCTCGACATAGCCGGTGACGGTGCGACGCGACTCGGGGTTGAGGTAATCGCGGTAGGTCTTGCCGTCGGTTTCGTCGTCCGGGTTGGGCACCGAGAACAGACGGTCGTACAGGCGGATCTCGGCCGGCACCGCGTGCGCTGCGCTGACCCAGTGGATGGTGCCCTTGACCTTGCGGTTGGCCCCTTCCATGCCCGGACGCGATTCCGGGTCCAGCCAGCCGCGCAGTTCGGTAACCGTGCCGTCGGCATCCTTGATCACTTCATCGCAGCGGATGATGCCGGCGCCGCGCAGGCGCACCTCGCCCCCCGGAACCAGGCGCTTCCAGCCCTTGGGCGGGATCTCGGCGAAGTCCTCGCGCTCGATCCACAGCTCGCGCGCGAACGGCACCTCGCGGGTACCGAACGCCTCGTCCTTGGGATGGTTGGAGAAGGTCAGCGTTTCGGCATGGCCCTCGGGCAGGTTGGTGAGCACCAGCTTGATCGGGTCGACCACGGCCATGCGACGGGCGGCCGCACTGTCCAGGTCTTCGCGCAGCGCGCCTTCGAGCACGCTGAAATCGATCAGCGAGTTCTGCTTGCTGATGCCCACGCGCTCGACGAACAGGCGCATCGCCGCCGGGGTATAACCCCGGCGACGCAGGCCCTGCAGGGTCGGCATGCGCGGATCTTCCCAGCCATCCACCAGCTGCTCGGTGACCAGCGCCATCAGCTTGCGCTTGCTCATCACGGTGTAGTTGATGTTCAGGCGCGAGAACTCGATCTGGCGCGGCTTGGACGCTTCGCGCGGCAGGCCGCGCTCGACCAGCGGGGCGGTCAGTGCATCGTCATGGGCGAAGTCCACGTTGTCCACGCACCAGTCGTACAGCGGGCGGTGGTCTTCGAACTCCAGCGTGCACAGCGAGTGGGTGATGCCTTCCAGCGAATCGCCCAGCGCGTGGGCGAAATCGTACATCGGGTAGATCGGCCAGGCGCTGCCGGTGTTCTGGTGTTCGACGTGCTTGATCCGGTACAGCGCCGGATCGCGCAGGTTGATGTTGCCGCTGGCCATGTCGATCTTGGCGCGCACGGTGCGCGCGCCGTCCGGGAACTCACCGGCGCGCATGCGCGCGAACAGGTCCAGGTTTTCCTCAACGCTGCGATCGCGGTACGGCGACGGGCGGCCCGGCTCGGTCAGGGTGCCGCGGTAGGCGCGCACTTCCTCGGCCGACAGGTCGCACACATACGCCTTGCCATCGGTGATCAGCTTCTGCGCGGCCAGGTAATAGGCATCGAAGTAGTCCGAGGCATGGCGCAGCTCGTTCCACTCACAGCCCAGCCAGCGCACGTCGTCCTGGATGGCGGCCACGTACTCGGGATCTTCCTTGGCCGGGTTGGTGTCATCAAAGCGCAGGTTGCAGACCCCGCCGAACTCCCCGGCGATACCGAAGTTCAGGCAGATCGACTTGGCGTGGCCGATGTGCAGGTAGCCGTTGGGCTCGGGCGGGAAGCGGGTCTTGATCGCGGCATGCTTGCCCGTCGCCAGGTCCTCACGGACGATCTGACGGATGAAGTCCCGCTTTTCATGGGCTTCCGGAAGGGCGTCGGTGGGGGCGGCAGTAGGCTCGGACATGGTGCGCGGTCGCAGTCTAAAAGGCAGAAAGACCAACAGTTTAGCCTGTCGGGGCCGCGCCATCGCATTCGCGCTGTCGGCCCACGCGTTGCTGCGCACATCGCGGTCCCCGTTTCACGGTCTCCCAGCCCCCTGCGCTTCCGGCGCCGGCCCCGGCTCAGGGGCTCCGCTGCGGACGCTCTCCGGTAGCGCCGGCCGCTGGCCGGCTCCGCACAGGGCCGACAGCAAGAGGAGCCGGCCCGCGGCCGGCACTACCGATCCTGGCGGCGCCGGCCAGTTCCCCGGACGTGTCCGGGCAGGCCTGCGGCGGGTCGGCACGTCTTCAGCCCCGGGGCGTATGCTGGGCGCACGCCCGCCGGAGCCCGCCCATGCACGTGATCTACCAGGCCGACAACCTGTTTGATGCCCATCTGGTCAAGCACGCGCTGGAGGATGCCGGGATCCCGGCGTTCGTGTTCGGCGAGTCGCTGCTGGGCGGCATGGGCGAGCTGCCCCTGTTCGGGGTGCTGCGGGTCTGCGTGCCGGATCTGGCCCGGCCGCAGGCCGAGGACATCGTGGCCCGCCTGGACTTGGGCGGGGCCAGCGACGACCCCATATTCGACGGAGACGAAAGCGCCGGCCTGTCGCCGGCCTAGGAGACCGCCATGTTGGGAATCGCCAAGGGCTTGTTGGGCATCGGCGCCTTCAAGCAGCGCCTGCCGCGCCCGGAGGAGGCGCTGCCGGGCCGCGAGCACCCGCTGCCGCTGCACAACCAGCACTACGTCAACAGCCACCCGCTCAAGGACGGTTTCGCCGGCCTGCAGCGGGTGCGCGTGGCGATGGGCTGCTTCTGGGGCGCCGAGCGCACGTTCTGGACGCTGCCGGGCGTGTATTCCACCTCGGTGGGCTACGCCGGTGGCTCCACCCCCAACCCCACCTACGAAGAAGTCTGCTCCGGCCTGACCGGGCATACCGAAATCGTCGAGGTGGTGTTCGACCCCGCCATCATCAGCCTGGCGCAGATTCTGCAGGTGTTCTGGGAAAACCACGACCCCACCCAGGGCATGCGCCAAGGCAACGACACCGGCACCCAGTACCGCTCGGCCATCCACGCCACCAGCCAGGCCCAGTACGAGGCCGCGATCGCCAGCCGCGACGCCTACCAGCAGCGCCTGGCCGAGGCCGGCCACGGTGCGATCACCACCGAGATCGTCTTCCCGGCGCCGGAGTACTACTACGCCGAGGACTATCATCAGCAGTACCTGGCCAAGAACCCGAACGGGTACTGCGGCATCGGCGGCACCGGGGTGAGCTGCCCGATCGGAGTGGATGCCTGAGGGAAGGGGCAACCGGGCAACGGTCGGCTCTAGCTTTGGGGTGGGCGGTGACTGAAAAACAAAAGGCCCCGCACTGCGGGGCCTTTTGTCGTCCTCGGACCGGGGCGCTTACAGGCGCTCGCGGATCGTCTGGCGCAGGGCTTCCAGGTCCTTGGCGAATGCATCGATGCCGGTGGCCAGCTTCTCGGTGGCCATCGGATCGGCCGCCAGGTCGGCGGCGAACCGGGCCGCATCGATCGGCGTCACTGCCACGGCCTCGGCCGCACCGGCCACCAGCGTGCGTGGCAGCGTACCGTGGTCGGCATCGAGCTTCTCCAGCAGGTCCGGCGAAATCGTCAGCCGGTCGCAGCCGGCCAGCGCCTCGATCTGCGCCGTGGAACGGAACGAGGCGCCCATCACCACCGTCGGCGAACCGCGGCGCTTGAACTCGGCATACACCCCGCGCACGAACACCACGCCCGGATCGGCATCGATGTTGGCCGGGCTCTGGCCGTTGGCCACGTACCAGTCCAGGATGCGCCCCACGAACGGCGAAATCAGGAACGCGCCCGCCTCGCTGCAGGCCAGCGCCTGGGTCGGGTTGAAGATCAGCGTCAGGTTGCAGTCGATGCCCTCGGCCTGCAGCACGCGCGCGGCCTCCACGCCCTCCCAGGTCGCTGCGATCTTGATCAGCACCTTGCTGCGCGGCACGCCGGCCGCCTCGTACATCGCGATGAACTGGCGCGCCTTGGCCACCGTGGCCGCCGTGTCGTGGGCCTGGTCGGCATCCACTTCGGTCGAGACCCGGCCCGGCACCAGCGTGCTCAGCAGCGTGCCCACGCCCACCGTCAGGCGGTCGGCGACCGCGTGCACGATCGTCTCGCGCTCACCGGCCTGCTCGCGGCCCCAGGCCAGTTCCCGCTCGATCAGGTCCGCATACACCGGCAGGTCCAACGCCTTCTTCACCAGGGTCGGATTGGTCGTGCAGTCGACCGGCTTCAAGCGCTTGATCGCCTCGTAATCACCGGTATCGGCTACCACGACGGACAGATCACGCAGCTGGGTGAGTTTGGACGGAGAAACGGTGTTCATTGCGACTCCTGGTACGAAACGGGGAGCCTGCCCGGTGGCAGGCGGAAATCAGGGATGGGGCTGGTTGTGGACGGCCGTCACGCGCAGGCGCAGCTTGCGGCCGCCCGGGGCATCCCAGTCCATGGTCTGGCCGACGGCCAGGCCCAGCAGCGCGGTGCCGACCGGTGCAAGGATGGAGACCTTGCCCTGTTCAACATCGGCTTCGCGCGGGTAGACCAGCGTCAGCACGTGCTTCTCGTTCTGCAGCTCATCTTCGCATTCCACCCGCGAATGCATCATGACGATGCCATCGGGCATCTGTTCCGGCGCCACCACCGTGGCCCGGTTGAGTTCCTTGGCCAGAGCCTGCGCCGCCGGGGTCTGGCTGACCGCGGGGGATTCGAGCATGGCGTCCAGTCGATCCATGTCGTGGCTGGAAACAATGATGGACGGGGGCAGCCCGCTGGAAGTGGACATGTAAAGCTCCTTGCGATTGATGATGGCCCATGCAAAAGGCGGCGCCTGCTGGCGCCGCCTGGGTTCTATTGTGCTGCCTATCGAAGGAGGATGCGACCCGTGCCGCAACGCCTGCGATGCGGCAGGTTCAGCGACCGCACCGGCGTACCGATCAGACGGTGCCGCGGACGGCCTGGCCGATGTCCGAGTCGCTGCTCTCCAGCGTGAACAACCCTTCCGGCAGGCGCTTGAACTGTTGCGCCAGCTGCTGCAGGAAACCGGTCATCGCCGAGCTGCGCCGCCAGGCCATCGCGATGCGCCGGCTGGGACGGTCATCGCCCTGGAAATCGAGCAGGCGGATGTTTTCCGAGCGCGGTACCGGCGGCTTCACCGACAGGGTGGGCAGCAGGGTGATGCCCACGTCGGCGGCGACCATCTGGCGCAGCGTCTCCAGGCTGGTGGCGCGGAACTCGGACTTCTCGTTGGCGCCAAACAGGCGGCAGACCGCCAGCGCCTGGTCGCGCAGGCAATGGCCGTCTTCCAGCAGCAGCAGCTTCTGGGTGGACAGCTCCTGCACGTCCAGGTGATGGCGCCGGGCCAGCGGATGCTGCCCGGACACGGCCAGCAGGAACGGTTCCTCGAACAGGAACTCGGCGTGCAGCTGGTCGTCCTCCAGCGGCAGGGCCAGCAGCGCCGCATCCAGTTTGCCTCCGCGCAGGCGGGCCAGCAGCTCGTCGCTCTTTTCTTCCACCAGCAACAGCTCCAACTGCGGGAAGCGCTCGCGGATGTTGGGAATCACATGCGGCAGCAGGTAGGGCCCCAGCGTGGGGAAGATCCCCAGCCGCACCGTTCCGGCTTCCGGGTCGCGGCTGCGTCGCGCCGCTTCCTTCATCTGTTCCACTTCGGCCACGATCGTGCGCGCGCGCGCCGCCGCCTCCACCCCTGCAGGGGTAAGCATCACTTTGCGTGGGGCACGTTCGACCAGCGGCAGGCCGAGTTCGTCCTCCAGCTTGCGGATCTGGGTGGACAGGGTGGGCTGGCTGACGAAACACGCCGCCGCAGCGCGGCCAAAGTGCCGGTGGTCGGCCAGCGCCACCAGGTATTTCAGATCACGTAGGTTCATTTCCTTGGACCTCTACACGGTAATGGACCGGGTGACGACGTGGCTTACCCAGCAGGTGGGTCCCGGCGAGCCGGGACCCTGACGTTTCAGGCAGCTTCGGCGACAACGCCGCTGCTCTTGGGAACGGATGTACGGATCAGGTGATCGAACGCGCTCAGTGCGGCGGTCGAACCGGCGCCCATGGCAATGATGATCTGCTTGTAGGGCACGGTGGTGCAATCGCCCGCCGCGAACACCCCCGGCACGCTGGTCTGGCCACGGTCGTCGATCACGATCTCGCCCCGCGGGGAGAGCGCCACCGACCCCTTCAACCACTCGGTGTTGGGCAGCAACCCGATCTGCACGAAGATCCCTTCGAGCTCGACCCGGTGCGCATCGCCACCGACGCGGTCCTGGTAGACCAGCCCCGTCACCTTCTGGCCATCGCCCAGCACTTCCTGGGTGAGGGCGCTGGTGATGATGGTGACGTTGCCCAGGCTGCGCAGCTTCTTCTGCAGCACTTCATCGGCGCGGAGTGTGTCATCAAATTCCAGAAGGGTCACATGCGTCACGATGCCGGCCAGGTCGATCGCCGCCTCCACGCCGGAGTTGCCGCCGCCGATCACCGCCACGCGCTTGCCCTTGAACAGCGGGCCATCGCAGTGCGGGCAATAGGCCACGCCCTTGTTGCGGTACTGGTCTTCGCCGGGCACGTTCATCTGGCGCCAGCGCGCGCCGGTGGACAGGATCACCGAGCGCGACTTCAGCACCGCCCCGTTCTCCAGGGTGATCGCGACCAGGCCGTCATCGCCGGCCGGGGTCAGCGCGGTGGCGCGCTGCAGGTTCATGATGTCCACCTCGTACTCGCGCGCGTGCTGCTCCAGCGCGGTGGCCAGCTTCGGGCCTTCGGTTTCCTTGACCGAGATGAAGTTCTCGATCGCCATGGTGTCCAGCACCTGGCCGCCGAACCGCTCGGCCGCCACGCCGGTGCGGATGCCCTTGCGCGCCGCATAGATCGCCGCCGCCGCGCCGGCCGGACCGCCGCCGACCACCAGCACGTCGAACGCGGGCTTGGCGGCGAGCTTGGCCGCATCGCGCGTGGCCGACCCGGTATCGAGCTTGGCCACGATCTGCTCCAGGGTCATGCGGCCCTGGTCGAACAGCTGGCCATTGAGGTAGACCGTGGGCACCGACATGATCTGGCGCGCCTCGACCTCGGCCGGGAACAGCCCGCCGTCGATCGCCACGTGCTGGATGCGCGGGTTGAGCACCGCCGCCAGGTTGAGCGCCTGGACCACGTCCGGGCAGTTCTGGCAGGACAGCGAGAAATAGGTTTCGAACTTCAGCTCGCCCTCCAGGCCCTGCACCTGCTCGATCAGCTCGGCGGTGGCCTTGGACGGGTGCCCGCCCACCTGCAGCAGCGCCAGCACCAGCGAGGTGAACTCGTGGCCCATCGGCAGCCCGGCGAAGGCCAGGTGGATGTCCTGGCCCGGGGTGGTCAGGGCGAAGGAGGGGGTGCGCTCGGCGCCGTCCCGGCGCACGTCCAGGCGGATCTGCGCCGACAGCGACACCAGCGTGTTGAGCAGCTCCAGCATTTCCTGCGACTTGGCGCCGTCATCCGCGTGCGCCGTGATCTGGATCGGACGGGTGACACGTTCCAGGTAGGTCTTCAGCTGGGACTGGAGGTTGGCATCCAACATCGAAAAACTCCTTGATTCAGGCAAGCGGACGGCGTTGACGCACCCGCCGGGTGCATCCGCGCGACATGGGGGTGAACCGAAGCGGGCGCGTGGGCACCGGCTTGGGTTCACCCCCATTCCCGTCGAAACGGGAATGGGGATGGGGAACGGCTTTAGATCTTGCCGACCAGGTCCAGCGACGGGGTCAGGGTCTTCTCGCCTTCCTTCCACTTGGCCGGGCAGACCTGGTTCGGGTTGGCGGCGGTGAACTGGGCAGCCTTCAGCTTGCGCAGGGTCTCGGAGACGTCACGGGCGATCTCGTTGGAGTGGATCTCCAGGGTCTTGATCACGCCTTCCGGGTTGATGATGAAGGTGCCGCGCAGGGCCAGGCCTTCTTCTTCGATGTGCACGCCGAAGGCGCGGGTCAGCTGGTGGGTCGGGTCGCCGACCAGCGGGAACTGGGCCTTGCCGACGGCCGGCGAGGTTTCGTGCCACACCTTGTGCGAGAAGTGGGTGTCGGTGGTGACGATGTACACCTCGGCACCGGCCTTCTGGAACTCGGCGTAATGGTCGGCGGCGTCTTCAATCTCGGTGGGGCAGTTGAAGGTGAACGCGGCCGGCATGAAGATCAGGACGGACCACTGGCCCTTCAGGGTGCTGTCGGAGACCTTGATGAACTCGCCATTCTGGTAGGCGTTGGCTTCGAACGGCTTGATCTGGGTGTTGATGAGCGACATGGATCTTCCTCTTGGTGAAGGGGGTGGGTGAAGCGACCAACACAGGTTAGCGGCTCCGTTCCCATAAGGACAATCCATTGATTGCATCTATGCAATAGCCATAGTCTATCGAAACCGGCTGATCCTGGAGTGAACCTGGATCGCCAAACCGGGCGGACGCCCTGTCCCGCCTGGCTGCGGGGCCGCTGCCCGACCCCACACGGCAATAGTCACTGCTTATCCGTGCAATCGCCTACCTGAACAGATTGCGAGCGCTCCCTGCCCCAGGCTGCGGGGGCGAAGGCGTCTGGCGAACCGGACGGGCCCGTGGTTGGGTGCAATACACTGCGCGGCCTGCCCGCCGCGATCGCCCGCCATGACCGCCGTACCCGTCGCCGTCCGCCAGTTGCTTGCCGATGCCGCCGCCGCCCTGCCCGGGGTGGAAGGCCGCCACGAGGCCGAGCTGTTGTTGCTGCACGTGCTCGGGCGCGAGCGCAGCTGGCTGTTCGCCCATGCCACCGATCCGGTGGACGCGGCCGATGCGGCACGCTTTGCCGGGTTGCTGGCCCGCCGCGTGGCCGGCGAGCCGGTGGCCTACCTGGTCGGCCACCGCGGCTTCTGGACCCTGGACCTGGCGGTAAACCCGGCCACGCTGATCCCGCGCCCGGAGACCGAGCTGCTGGTGGAACTGGCCCTGGCGCGGCTGCCCGCCGACACCGCGCTGGCGGTGGCCGACCTGGGCACCGGCAGCGGGGCGATCGCCCTGGCCCTGGCCAGCGAGCGCCCGCAGGCGAGCGTGGTCGCCACCGACGCCAGCGCCGCCGCGCTGGAGGTGGCGCGCGCCAATGCAGTGCGCAACGCGCTGGCGCGGGTGCGGTTCCTGCACGGGTCGTGGTTTGCCCCGCTGCAGGGCATGCGCTTTGACCTGATTGCCAGCAACCCGCCTTACATCGCCAGCGACGACCCGCACCTGCAGCAGGGCGACCTGCGCCATGAGCCGGCCAGTGCGCTGGCCTCGGGCATCGATGGGCTGGACGACATCCGCGTGATCGTCGCCGGTGCCGCTGCGCACCTGCATCCCGGTGGCTGGCTGCTGATCGAACACGGCTGGGACCAGGGCGCGGCGATCCAGGCGCTGCTGCGGCAGGCCGGTCTGGAGCAGGTGCGCACCGAGCGCGATCTGGAGCAGCGCGACCGGGTAACGCTGGGCTGTCTGCCGGGCGCGCGCTGACGCTGGCTGAAACATCGCGCGGGTAGAATGGCAGCCCCTTTGAAAGGAAGCACCATGACCACGGCCAGCCCTTCGGTTTCCAACGCGCAGCTGCAGTCCCACCAGTTCCTCGCCGACATGGTGCAGGACGCGTACTTCCCGCCGGCGCTGGTGGCAGAAGGCCAGCAGATCCTGCTGCGCCTGTGTGAGCGCATCGAGCGCGAACGCCCGGCCGATGTCGCCGCGCTGATGGCGCTCACCCACGCCGCCACGCTGGAATTCAACGTGCTTGGCGAAGCGTTCGAAGCGCAGGACAGCGAGCTGGAAACCGCTGCCCGCGAGAACATCGGCGCCGATTTCGAGCTGATCGCGCGCAGCTACGGGTTCGATGTGGATGTTGATGATCTGACCAGCCCGCGCGAGTGGTGAACCCGCTCGCCCGCGCCTGTGCCCAACAACGGAGTTCTGTCATGCGTACGCTGTATCCCGCCATCACCCCCTACGAAGTCGGCACGCTGAAGGTCGACGATCGCCACACGCTGTATTTCGAACAGTGCGGCAACCCCGACGGCAAGCCGGTGGTGATGCTGCACGGTGGTCCCGGCGGTGGTTGCAGCGAGAAGATGCGCCAGTTCCACGACCCGGCCAAGTACCGCATCATCCTGTTCGACCAGCGCGGCGCCGGCCGTTCCACCCCGCATGCGGACCTGGTGGACAACACCACCTGGGACCTGGTGGCCGACATCGAGACCCTGCGCGAGCACCTCAAGGTGGAGCGCTGGCAGGTCTTCGGTGGCAGCTGGGGCTCGACCCTGGCACTGGCCTACGCCCAGACCCACCCGCAGCGGGTGACCGAGCTGGTCCTGCGCGGCATCTTCATGCTGCGCCGCTGGGAGCTGGAGTGGTTCTACCAGGAAGGCGCCAACCGCCTGTTCCCCGACGCCTGGGAGCACTACCTCAAGCCGATCCCGGCGGTGGAGCGCCACGACCTGATCTCGGCCTTCCACCGCCGCCTGACCAGTGACGACGAAGCCACCCGCCTGGATGCCGCCAAGGCGTGGGCGGTATGGGAAGGGGCGACCAGCTTCCTGCACGTGGACGAGGACTTCATCAACAGCCACGAAGACCCGCACTTCGCGCTGGCCTTTGCCCGCATCGAGAACCACTACTTCGTCAACGGCGGCTTCTTCGAGGTGGAAGAGCAGCTGCTGCGCGACGCGCACCGCATCGCCGACATCCCCGGGGTGATCGTGCATGGTCGCTACGACGTGGTCTGCCCACTGCAGAACGCCTGGGAACTGCACAAGGCCTGGCCGAAGTCGACGCTGGAGATCAGCCCGGCCGCGGGGCATTCGGCGTTCGAGGCGGAAAACGTGGATGCGCTGGTGCGCGCCACCGATCGCTTCGCCGGCTGAGCCACCGGGCGGTCTGCCCTACCAGTTGCCTGCGAGCAGGGCCTCGGCCAGCACCTTCAGCTTCGGCGAGGCCTGCCGCGAGGGCGGGTAGACCAGCGACAACGCGCGGCTGCGGCCCTCGAAGGGCTGCAGCACGCGCTGCAGCCGGCCGGCGCTCAGCGCATCGGCCACCGCGAAATCCATCACCTGCACGATGCCGATGCCGGCCAGCGCGCCTTCCACCAGCGGGTCGCCGCTGTCGAACACCATCCGCGCCGGCGGGGTGAACTCACGCAGGGCCTCGCCCTCGCGGAACTGCCAATCCACCAGCCGACCGCTGCGCAGGTTGCGCACCGCCAGGCAGGTATGCGCCTGCAGCGCATCCACCGTGGCCGGTTGCCCGTGCTGCGCGATGTAGGCCGGCGAGGCAACCGTGACCCAGTTCAACGGCCGCAAGGGGCGCGCCACCATGCGCACGTCGCTGATCGGCCCGGTGCGCAGCGCGGCATCGAAACCTTCCTCGACCAGATCGACCAGCCGGTCGTTGAGCACCAGCTCGAACTGCAGCTGCGGGTGCATGGCCATCAACTGCCCGGCCAGCGGCACCAGCACCTTGCGCCCGAACATCGACGGCGCCGTCAGCTTCAACACGCCCGACGGCGTGGAGGGGCGATCGCCCAGCCGGCGCTCGGCATCTTCCAGCCCGCCCAGCAGCGGCGCGCAGTGCTCGACGAACTGGCGGCCGTCCGGGGTCAGGCTGACATTGCGGGTGTTGCGATGGAGCAGGCGCACGCCCAGCGCCGCTTCGAGCCGGCCAATCGCCCGTGACAGACCGGACTGGCTGATCCCGAGCTGGCCGGCCGCCACGGTGAAGCTGCGTGCTTCGGCCACCTGCACCAGCATGCGCACGGCATTGAGGTCCATGAACTGCTCCGATTGATGCTGATATGCATGACAGATATCGAAGTATCCGGGTTTATTTATCCATCGTCATCAATGAGACTGCCCACCCTCCTGGTATCACCGAGTCGGCATGACCTCCCCGCTGTCCTCCACCGGCGTCTCGGCGCCTGCCTTCCCGCGCCTGGCGCTGGCCTTGCTGGCCACGGCCCAGCTGATCATCGCGCTGGATTCCACGATCATCTTCGTCGCCCTGCACGAGATGGGCGCGCAGCTGCGCATCAATGCCCAGCAGCTGCAGTGGATCGTCAGCGGCTACACGGTGGCCTTCGGTGGCTGCCTGCTGCTGGGCGGACGCGCGGCCGATCTGCTCGGCCGGCGCCGGGTCTATCGGCTCGGCATGGCGCTGTTCGCGCTGGCCTCGCTGGTGGGCGGTTTCAGCACCAGCGCCTGGCTGCTGATCGCCGCCCGCGCGGTGCAGGGCATCGGCGCGGCGCTGCTGTTCCCGGCCACGTTGGCCCTGATCAACACCCTTTACGCCGAAGGCGCGCCGCGCAACCGCGCGCTGGCGATCTGGTCGATGGCCAGCGCCGGTGGGCTGGCGCTGGGCACGCTGCTCGGTGGCGTGCTCACCCAGACCTTTGGCTGGGCCTCGGTGTTGCTGGTGATCGTGCCGTTCGCCGGTGGCTGCGCGCTGCTCGGCGGCCTGTGGCTGCCGCGCGATCCTGCGCCGCAGGCCGGGCGCTCGTTCGACCTGGCCGGCTGTGTCACGGTGACCATCGGCGGCAGCCTGCTGGTCACCACCCTGGTGCAGGGCCCGGAATGGGGCTGGCTGGCGCCGCGCACGCTGGTCTGCCTGGCGGTGTCGGTGGTGATGCTGGCCGCCTTCGTGCAGATCGAACGCGGCAGCGGCGATCCACTGATGCAGTTCGCGCTGCTGCGCCTGCGCAGCCTGCGCGCGGCGATGCTGCTGACGATGCTGTTCATGAGCAGCTATGGCGTGCAGTACTACTTCCTGGCGCTGTACTACCAGGACGGCTACGACTGGAGTGCGCTGCAGGCGGGCCTGGCGTTCCTGCCGCCCACCCTGGTGTGCACCTTCGGCATCCGCATCGCCGAGCGCATGCTCATGCGCCGCTCGCCGCGCCGGGTGCTCATGGTCGGCATGCTGGCCGGTGCGGTCGGCATCGCCGCGGTCGCCGTCGCGCTGCCCCATGGCGCCAGCTACTGGGCGCTGCTCCCGGGCATCGTGGTGCTCAGCCTGGGCCAGGGCATCACCTGGACGGCAATGTGGATCGTGGCCGGGCAGGGCGTACCGGGCGCACAACAGGGCGTGGCGTCGGGCATGGCCGCCACCGCCCAGCAGATCGGCGGCGCGCTGGGCCTGGCGCTGCTGGTGATGCTGGCCAACGCCGGGCGCGGCGTGGACGCGCCGGGCACCAGTGCCGAGGCGTTGCAGGGCCTGATCCATGCGCAGTATGGCGCGGCGTTGTTTGCCCTGCTCGGTGTCGGCGTGGCAGCGTGGTTGCGGCCGCAACGGACCGATGCGGCGCTGCCGGCCTGCGCTGCGCAACGCTAGTCGCAGGCCGTGGGGCGGCGCCGATGGTGCCGCTACCATGGCGGCTTTCCCGCACGACGCCATGCCCATGCCTGCCCTGCTTGCCTTGTCCCACGCCCTGGAGGCCATCGCGGCCTGCAACGATGACCGTGACGTGTGGGAGCGCTACGGCTGGGTGCATGCAAGCGACGGCGACGAGCGTGAGGCCGTGTTCTGGTTGTCCGAGCCTGACAGCGGCGATGACGAGCCTGCCGTGGAGGCCTTCGTCGCCCGGCATGGCCTGCGCATGTATCTGGAGGCGGCCACCTTCGCCGACGTGCTGGCGGTACAGAAGCGGCAGCACCCGCTGTCCACGCTGGACGACTACGCGCAGGCACTGGCGTATTATAGCGAGTACGACGCGTTCGCGCAGGTCGAAGGCATCGATGAGGCGCTCGGCGAGGCATCTGCCGAGGCGCAGCAGGCCGCGCGTGCGCTGGGTGTGGGGCCCGGCATCTTCGCCGCGTTCGACCTGGTGCTGGCGCAGTGCCCGGCGGAAAAGATCAAGGACGCCGCACGGCTGGCGGCGGCGGTACTGGGCATTCCGATCGGCCAGGCGTTGGTGGCGTGTCGGCTGCTGCCGCTGCGCCTGGGGCAGGATCTGGCGCGTCACCGTGCCGCCACCATTGCCGCGCAGTTCCAGGCGGCCGGCATCTGCCTGGACATCCGCGGCCATCGCCCGTTTCCGTGGATGGCCGCGCCTGCGCTGTAGGCGGCCGCGATGGCCGGCCAGTGGGCGGCAGCGCCGTGCAGCGGTCGCGGTCAGCGCGGCGCGAAGGCCTCCAGCTGCGGCTGCAGCGTGGTGAAGATCCGCGCCAGGCGCTCTGCCCAGGCGCGCTGGCCGACGTCGTCTGCGATCAGGTCCTGGCGGATCTCAAGCTCCACATGCACCAGGCCGCGGCCTTCGCCATGGACCGGCACGGCGTAGTCGCTGGTACTGCTGACCGAGTAGGGCTGGTTGTCGCCGACCACCAGGTCGCCTTCATCGCCCAGCGCCCGCAGCAGGGCATGTGCGAATCGCGTGTCGCGGTGGTACAGCACGCCGACATGCCACGGCCGCGCGGTGTCATCCATCCTCGGGGTGAAGCTGTGCATCATCACCAGCAGCGTCGGCCGGGCCTGCGCACGGCGCACATCCAGTTCGGCATCGATGCGGGCGTGGTAGGGAGCGTGGATCGCGTCGATGCGCTGCTGCCGGTGCAGCGCCGACACGCCGTGGTTGCCGGGCACCCGCGTGCGGTCGCTGGTCTCGGGCATCAGCGTGGGCGAGGCCAGCGGGCGGTTGCAGTCGATCACCAGACGCGAGTACGTCTGGGTGATCGCCCAGGCATCCAGCTGCCGCGCCAGCGCGACGGTGACGCCGCCGATGCCGATGTCCCAGCCGATATGCCGGTCCAGCTCGGCCTGCGGCAGGCCCAGGCCAGCCAGTGAAGCGGGCACCTGCTGACCAGCGTGGTCGGCGATCAACAGATAGGACGAGCGGCCCTGCGCCTGGTGCACGACGAACGGTGCCGGGTCTGACGGCCCCAGCAGGGCGCCGGAAGTGGCCGGGTACGCCTGCGAATCAGCCACGCGGGGTCCCGTCCAGATGGTGTTCGATCATCCACAGCCCGGCCCACAGCTTGGCATCCAGCTCGAATCCTTCGCCGATCTTCTCCACCAGCCAGGCCGCCGCGCGGCTGCGCGGCACTTCGTGCACCGTGATGTCCTCGCTGGCATCGCCACCGCCGTTGCCCACCTTGCGCAGACCGGTGGCGCGCACGAACGCGATCTTCTCGCTGCTGGCGCCGGAGGAGGTCGGGCCGATCATCAGCACCTCGGCGTGCTCGGCGGTCCAGCCGGTTTCTTCCTCCAGCTCGCGCACCGCCGATACCTCGATGGATTCGCCGGCGTCGATGTCGCCGACCAGCCCCGCCGGCATCTCGATGGTTCTGGCCTGCAACGGCACCCGGAACTGCTCGACGAACAGCACGTTGTCCTGCGGGGTGACGGCGATGATGATCGCCGCCAGCCCACCGGCGTGGGCGCGCTCGCTGTATTCCCACGTGCCGCGCACCACCATGCGCTGGTACTTGCCTTCGTAGACGACCTTGGGGGCTTGGGTGTTGGGGCTCATGCGAACTCGCTGGCAATGGAAGGGGAATCGGGCAGGCCGGCGGCGTTGAACAGCCGGCGCCGGGTCAACGGGCCGAACCGCAGCGCATCGCACAGGCCCTGCAGCATCTGCGGGTCGGCGCTGCCGCGGCCGAAGTCGGCCTCGGCCACATCCAGCGGCGCGTCCAGGGCGATGGTGGTCAGCTGCCGCCACAGCAGCGCGTGCTCGCGCTGCTCGCGCAGGCGCACGGCCATCTGGGCCGCGCCGCGCAGGCGCAGGAAGGGCACCTCGTCCAGGCGCTCGTAGAGGATGTCCAGGCTGCCGAAATGGGCCAGCAGTACCGCCGCCGATTTGGCGCCCACCCCGGTCACCCCGGGGATGTTGTCCACCGCATCGCCGCACAGCGCCAGGTAATCGGCGATCTGGTGCGCATGCACGCCGTGGCGCGCCTTGACCCCGGCCATGCCCCAGCGCTGGTTGCGCGCGTAATCCCACTGCTCGTCGTGCTCGAACAGCAGCTGGGACAGGTCCTTGTCGGCGGAGATGATCACCCCGCGCATGCCGGCGTCGCGGCGCGCGTGCAGCGCGCTGCCGATCAGGTCGTCGGCCTCGTACTCATGGTGGGCCAGCACCGGCAGGCCGAGCGCCACGCACAACGCCTTGCAGTGTGCGAACTGGCGGCGCAGCGCATCCGGGGCCGGGTCGCGGTTGGCCTTGTAGGCCGCATACAGGCGATGCCGGAAACAGCTGTCCAGCGCCTCGTCGAAGGCGATGGCGATATGCCGGGGCCGCTCGCGCTCCAGCAGGTCCAGCAGGAAGCGGGCAAAGCCGTGCACGGCGTTGGTCGGCCAGCCGTGCTGGTCCTGGAACTCATCGGGCATCGAATGCCAGGCGCGGAACACGTACAGGCTGGCATCGACCAGGTACAGCGGCGGGCGCGGCGTGACGCCGGGTGCGGCAGGCAGAGTCACCTCAGCCCACCCAGTCCTGCAGCAGCGCCGCCGGGTCCGGGCGCTCGCGCTCGGGGGCCTCGGTGCGCGGGGTGCCGATATGGATGAAGCCGGCGATGCGCTCCTCCTCGGCCAGGCCCAGATGGGCGCGCACGGCGGGATCGAAGGCCATCCATGCGGTCAGCCACTGCGCGCCAAAGCCCAGTGCCTGCGCCGCCTGCAGCAGCGCAAAGCACACGCAGCCGGCGGTCATCAGCTGTTCCTCTTCGGGCACCTTGGGGTTGGGGCGCGGCTGGGCTACCACGGTGATGACCAGCGGGGCATGCGAAAAACGCAGCCGGTCCTTTTCCAACTGGGCGGCCGACACGTTCGGATCGCGTTCGCGGCTGCGCTGGACCAGGTACTCGCCCAGACTGTGACGCGCATCGCCGGCGATCCGCAGGAAACGGAACGGCACCAGCTTGCCGTGGTCGGGCACGCGGACCGCCGAGGCCAGCATCCGCAGCAGGGTCTGCGGGTCCGGTCCGGGCTCGCCGAGCTGCCGGGCGGGCAACGATCGGCGGGCGTCCAGGGCGTGCAGCGCGGGGGAGTGGGGCATGATTTCTCGATCAGATGTCACGGTGCTGCCAGTATAGTCGCGGCAGTTTGTGACGCGGCCTGGGGCCATCTCCGAGCCATTTGCGACAAAGCGTGATGAACATCACCTAATCAACGGCATTCCTTCACGTGGCTGTACTCGCTTCCAACCGACGCTGGCCTTACGATACAAGGCCTGCCGGTACCCCGGTCATGAGGTTCAACGTGCGGACTGTTTCATTGTCCCTGACCGGTCGGCCGTCCTGCCATCTGGATGCGGGTGCCTGGGGGGCACCGGTAGCCATCGTTTCCACGCTGCATTCCGTACCTGCGAAGCTGGGGAGCCTTTTCGCATGATCGCCACGCCCATTCCATCGGGGCAGCCGGGTCGTGACCCGGCGCTGCTGAGGCAGGCCCGCGACGCCGCACTGCCGGCGCTGGCCGAGTCGTTTGCGACGGTGCTGGCGCGCTTTGACGACGTCCTGTTCGACCGTGCCGGTACCGCAGGCGCGTCGCAGCTGCTGTTCCTGGACGGCATGCGCGAACTGCGCCGCCGCCGCGAAGACATCGTGCGCGGCTTCCGCGGTCACCTGCTCGAAGCTTGGGATGCGCTGGAGCGTGGCCAACCGGCGTCCGCCGAGGCCACCCTGGCCGGGCAGATCGAGGACGGGCTCAGCCTGGTCCCCGAGCATGTGCTGGAGTCGCGGCTGGCCGTGCGCAACTTCGCCACGGTGCTGCTGCGTGACTGGAAGCCGGTCCTGGCGCGGCTGGACCGCCGCCTCGGCTGGATCGCCGGTGGCCTGGAACTCAATGCCGACAGCAATCCGATCAGCCCCGAGCACATCGGCGTGGCCATCCACGAGGCGTTCGCCGACTGTGAACTGGCCCCGGAAGTGCGGCTGGTGCTGATCAAGCTGTGCGAGCGCGACCTGCACGCACCGATCGGCAAGCGGTATGAAGCCCTGGACGAGCAGCTGGCCGCCGCCGGAGTGATGCCGCAGATGTCGGCGCCACGGCGCCCGGCGCCGCGCCCGCCGACCCCGCGCAACGAGCTGGACGACCTGGTCGATGCGCTGGACCCCGAATCGCTGGGTGGCGCGGACGATGCCGCCGCCCCCGCCTGGGCGCGGCGCTTCGCCGATCGCTGGGCCGAGAGCCGTGGCCGCATGCAGAACGCCCACCCGGGCCCGTCCGCCGGCGACCCCGGCGAGGGCATGAGCAACAACCAGGGCATGCTGCTGGAAGCGCTGCATGAACTGTTGCAGCAGACCCGCCACGTGCGCGAGGACGCGACCTCCGCGGCCAGCGTCGCGGTCGGCCAGCAGCGCCCCTTGAGCCAGCGCGAGATGATGTCGGTGCTGTCGCTGTTGCAGGCCACTCCGAGTGCGACCCTGCGCGCGGCGATCGGCGAAGACGGCGAGTCGCTGGCCCAGCGGCTGAAGAGCGAAGTGCTGTCCGGCGCTACCCGCCTCGGCGTGGACCCGGCGCAGGCGCGGCTGGACCCGCAGGACGAAGATGCCATCGACCTGGTCGGCATGTTGTTCGACGTGATGCTGGACGAGCGTGACCTGGAAGGCCGCTCGCGTGAGCTGATCGGCCGCCTGGTGGTGCCCTTCGTCAAGGTCGCCATGCTCGACCGCCGCATGTTCGTGCAGAAGACCCACCCGGCGCGCAAGCTGCTCAACTCGCTGGCCGAAGCCTGCGAAGGCAACACCGGCGAAAGCCAGGCCGAGCGCGTGCTGATGGGCAAGGTCGAGGAGATCATCGAGCGCCTGGTCGCCGAGTTCAACGAGAACCTGGCGATCTTCCTCACCCTGGAAGAAGAATTCCGCGACTTCCTGACCCAGCACCGCCGCCGCATCGAAATCGCCGAGCGCCGTGCAGCCGAGACCCAGCGCGGCCAGGAAAAGCTGGAAATGGCCCGCACCCGGTCGGCCGCCGAGCTGGATCGGCGCATTGCCGATGCCACGCTGCCGCAGGCCATCGGCGAGTTCCTGCGCCAGCCGTGGCAGCATCACCTCACCCTGACCGTGCTGCGTGAAGGCGAAGACGGCGCCTCGGTGGGCGAAGCCCTGGCCCTGGCCGACGGCATGCTGGAGGAAGTGGCCGAAGCGCGCCGGCAGATCGTCGGCAAGCCGTGGCTGCAGGCGTGGCACCCGGCGCTGCGCAAGGTGTTTGCCAGCGTCGGTGTGCATGCCGATGCCGCCACCGGTGCGATCGACGCCCTGCACGACACCCTGCAGGCCATCGCCGAATCCCGCCCGGAACTGGAGCGCGCGCTGCCCGAGCTGCCGCAGGTCGTGTTGCCTGCACCGCCGACGCAGGAAAGCGCTGCGGTGGAGCTGGGCAGCAAGGTGGACGTGAGCGATTTCGACAACGCCGATGCCGACCGCTTCCGCGGCCTGGAGATCGGCAGCTGGCTGGATTTCGTCGACAAGGACGGCAAGGTCCAGGCGGGCAAGCTGTCCTGGGTGAGCCCGATCTCCTCGCGCCTGCTGTTCGTCAACCGCCGCGGCGTGCGCTTCTGCGTGGCCTCGCCGGAAGAACTGGCGGTGATGGTGCGGCTGGGTCGCCTGCGCGCGCATATCGACGACGGCGCCTTCGACAGTGCGATGCAGGGCGTGATCGATCGGCTGGACAACAAGAACGCCACGGTGCATTGAGATTCGGCAGCAATCGCTCGGATTGGAATGAAAACGCCGGGCATTGTCCGGCGTTTTCGTTTGGGTCGTTGACGTTGCCTGACGAACGTTGAGGTGGAGTCAGTGGGCACCATGCCTAAGCCCAATGCGATGACTGAATCGCTTTGGCGGACTCTGCGTATCTATACGCTTCCATGGAAGGATTACTCGATGAAGTGCGACGTTTCGCGGCTCGGCTGCGCGTTGTCTGTGGGCCTTGCGTTGTATGGCCTGGGTGGGCGAGCTGCACATGCCCAGGAAGTCATTCCCTGCTGGTATAACGCGGTCTTCGCCAATGTTGGTTACCCGACAGAACGGGCGGCCCAGATCGCGATCGAGAACTGGTTCATGAGCTCCTTCAAGCCAGAAGATCCCATCGAGCAGGCACCAGTGTCCTGGCCAAGTACGGCTACGACACACTGGGTCGACTGACCCAGACCAAGGACGGCGCCACCGACGTGGCGATCGAGACGTATGCCTATGACGCCACCGGCAATCGCACCGCGCTGACCACGGCGGGAGGCGCCGCCAGCTACACCTATCCGCTGACAGCCACCGCCTGCTCGCCATTGATGGCGAGGCGCACGATCACGACGCGGCAGGCAACACCATCAGCATTGGCGGCAAGGCGTTTCAGCCGCTGCAGCAGGCCATCTGGCTGGACAACTATCCGGTTGCGTTGATCAATGCACCGATGGCTGGCGTGCCGGAAGTGGCCTACGTGCAGCCGGACCACTTGGGCACCCCGCGGGTGGCGGTCGATCCCGTCCGTGATGTGGCGATCTGGGAGTGGAGCAGCAAGAGCGAGGTGTTTGGTAATCAGGTGCCGAACGTCGATGCGGACGGGGACGGGGTTGGCTTCGAGTTGGCGCTGCGCTTCCCGGGCCAGCAGGCGACGGACGCTAGTGGGATGTTTTATAACTGCCAGCGCGATTACGATCCGACGGTGGGGCGGTATTCGCAGGGTGATCCGCTGGGGTTGAATGGAGGAATAAATGCCTATTCATATGTAGGTGGAGCGCCAGTCTCTCACGTGGATGCAGCAGGTCTATTCAGATATCATCCGTGGGTTAATTCAAAATATCCGAATACTGTTGCCTATCTGAATGGCCTTAAAGATCGGATGACCCCGAGGAAGTACGTGGGGTTTGAGTACTTTGGTAAAATTGGTCGGCGACATTTGGATCAGCTTCTTGAGGAGTGCGGTGGGCCGGTGGTGACACCTAAGTACCTGCCTCATGATCATGGTAGCTATACGCCTGGGCAGGGTGAAATTTTCATCCTTGAAAGTCACTTCGATAGATTTGAAGCTGGCGATAGAAGTCAAGATTTATTGGATAATATAAATCGTACGCTTGAGCATGAGTTGGTGCGTTTTACTGAGAATTTTTGGAACAAGAACAAATATTCTGGTGAGGAGGGTGGGGGTATGAAAAGTTCGTCTATGGAGCAGGGATCCCGCGCCAGCCTTGAATTCTCTGTTTTTATGGCGTGGGCATGTTTAGTAGTATCATTGGCTGGATGCTCGCGAGTACCTAGTCAGGCTTCTCTTAAAAGATGCGATTCTGATGCGGTTGCTGTGATTCAGGCTGTGTCATTAAACAGGGAGTTTAATAACTACGCGTCTGATCATTTTAACTCTTCAAGCATTGTTGTTCTCTGGGACTCAATGCCGCAAGGCATGGAAATTTGCGAGCAGCAGCCTGTTCGTTTCAAGTTTGCCCGTTCATCCTCAAAATTTGATCGTAATTCTGCGTTTATATATATAGGAAAGCTGTATGTAGATGGGGATGCAGCTTTCGTTGAGCTTGGGTTTCCGCCCACCGGCAAAAGTGGAGATGCTTTCTTGAGGCGGCAGTCGGGAGCGTGGCTCGTTACGCAGTCGGCTTTGTGGGAGAATTAGCTGGCATAGATTTTTCGTTGCCATTGACCCTGGGCCCACGCCTGCTGCTCGATTTTGGGCTCGGGGGAGGGCAATGTTCGGCGTTATGTCTACATCCAGGTGAGGCGACTGGCTGCGCTTATATAACCAGGGCAGCGTCGCCGATCACGTCCGCGATCTCCAAGGGCGCATCAGCCAGATCGGACTGACCCGCCCCGGCCAAGGCCGCCAGGTTGTTGTGAGCCAGATGACGCACGCTGAGTTCGGACCCGCCACCGGCTGGACCTACGGTAACGGTCGCCAGCTGCAGCGCCCACTCGATCTCGACTATCGACCGCAGGCCGTGCATGACCCGGCGTCAGGCGGACTTTCGCTGAGCTACGGCTACGACCCGGTCGGTGCGATCACCGAACTGAGGAACGGCGCAGGCACCAGTGTCCTGGCCAAGTACGGCTACGACACACTGGGTCGACTGACCCAGACCAAGGACGGCGCCACCGACGTGGCGATCGAGACCTATGCCTACGACGCCACCGGGAATCGCACCGCGCTGACTACGGCGGCAGGCACCGCCAGCTACACCCATCCGATGGACAGCCACCGCCTGCTCGCCGTCGATGGCGAGGCGCGCGATCACGACGCGGCAGGCAACACCATCAGCATTGGCGGCAAGGCGTTCAGCTACAGCCATGCCAACCGCATGAGCGCGGTGAGGCAGGCAGGGGCTGTCGTCGAGAGCTACACCTACAACCATCGGGGTGAGCGTGTGTTGCGCGCGCCTGTCTCGGCTGACGCACAGGTCACGGTGTATGACGAAGCGGGGCAATGGATCGGCAACTACGGTGCGATAGGGCAGCCGCTGCAGCAGGCCATCTGGTTGGACAACTATCCGGTTGCGCTGATCAGTGCACCGAGTGCTGGCGTGCCGGAAGTGGCCTACGTGCAGCCGGACCACCTGGGCACCCCGCGGGTGGTGATCGATCCCGTCCGTGACGTGGCGATCTGGGAGTGGAGCAGCAAGAGCGAAGTGTTTGGTAACCAGGTGCCGAACGCGGATGCGGATGGCGACGGGGTTGGCTTCGAGTTGGCGCTGCGCTTCCCGGGCCAGCAGGCGACGGACGCTAGTGGGATGTTCTACAACTACCAACGGGATTTTGATCCGGCGGTGGGGCGATACGCGCAGAGTGATCCGATTGGGCTGGCGGGCGGTTCCTCAACGTACAACTATTTTGAAGCGCGACCAACAGGTCTGCTTGATCCACTTGGATTGCGCGCGAAATGCGAGTGACTTGGCAACGGAAAGGCCAAAATCAACATTAATTTTAATTTTGTTGGTGAGGGCGCTACTCCTGAGGTGGTCAGCGCGATGAGGTCCTCGATCGAAACCAATTGGTGGGCTCCGGGATTCAGCGTCACAACTAGTCTAGGAGGGTGGCGCGCTCAAAAAATTACTGTTCCAACTGGCAAGGGTCGCTCTTTCGTCAAAGGAAATAATGGGACGTGGTACGCAGATGAAGATCCTTGGGTAGCGGAGCATGAGGGCGGGCACCTAATGAGGCTGGAAGATCGTTATGACGAGATCGTGCGGGGAGTGACAACTCATGTAGGCTGGGAGGGAACAATCATGGCGGAGCATAAGGGAGTAATTACGCCTGCGGACAGGCGGGCGATCCTGGATGCGTTCGTATGCAGATGATAAAAGGAAATGGGATGGCCATTAATCGATCAAGCTTGTGTGTGATGGCATTGTTGGTTCTATCTGCTTGCGCAACCGCGAGGACAGGTGAATCCGTCAAGGTTAACGTTTCCCGGTTGGTCGACAGTACTACGAAATCTTCGCGCTCCCAGATGAACGCGATGGAAGAGCTCGAGTCTCTGGGCGAGCCGGCAATTCCATACATCGTTTCTCATCTTGGTGATATGCGACCTGTTGCCTCAAGGAGCATCACATTCACCAACAAGTCGCAGCAGTCCTTTGAGGCGTTTCGCCATTACAAGCCAGAAACGGTTCACGACGCTCTTTCGGCGCTTTTAAATCAGATGACTGGACAGAGATTTGAGTCTGTATCCAATGGTGCGACTTCTGTTCAGCGGCAGGAGAATGCACGTGAATGGGTGCGTTGGTGTAAGCAGGCCTATCCTGATCAAGCGACGCAATGCGAGGGTGGGTGACTCCGGATAGGGTGGCAAGAATGGCACAGGCACCAGTGCATCGGTCACGTACGCCTACGACACACTGGGTCGACTGACCCAGACCAAGGACGGCGCCACCGACGTGGCGATCGAGACCTATGCCTACGACGCCACCGGGAATCGCACCGCGCTGACTACGGCGGCAGGCACCGCCAGCTACACCCATCCGATGGACAGCCACCGCCTGCTCGCCGTCGATGGCGAGGAGCGCGATCACGACGCGGTGGGCAACACCATCAGCGTTGGCGGCAAGGCGTTCAGCTACAGCCATGCCAACCGCATGAGCGCGGTAAAGCAGGCAGGGGCTGTCGTCGAGAGCTACACCTGCAACCATCGGGGTGAGCGTGTATTACGCGCGCCTGTCTCGGCTGACGCACAGGTCACGGTGCATGACGAAGCGGGGCAATGGATCGGCAACGATGGTGCGGCGGTTCAGCCGCTGCAGCAGGCCATCTGGCTGGACAACTATCCGGTTGCGTTGATCAATGCACCGATGGCTGGCGTGCCGGAAGTGGCCTACGTGCAGCCGGACCACTTGGGCACCCCGCGGGTGGCGGTCGATCCCGTCCGTGATGTGGCGATCTGGGAGTGGAGCAGCAAGAGCGAGGTGTTTGGTAATCAGGTGCCGAACGTCGATGCGGACGGGGACGGGGTTGGCTTCGAGTTGGCGCTGCGCTTCCCGGGCCAGCAGGCGACGGACGCTAGTGAGATGTTTTATAACTACCAGCGCGATTACGATCCGACGGTGGGGCGGTATTCGCAGGATGATCCGCTGGGTTGGAGGGTGGAATCTCGGCTTTCGCTTATGCTGGGGCGGACTCTGTGAGTTCTATCGATCCTTTGGACTGCACAAACAGTTGGGTTTAGGTGGGTCATTCACGCTTGCGGGTCCGGGTCTTGCCACCGGCAGCGGATCAGGTGTGGGGATTTCGATTCCGGAAGACTGGAGGAAGGTGGGTTGCTATCAGCTCTATGCGACTTTTCAGCTAAACACCATGCTGGGAGGCGGGCTATATGCTGGCGGGGGGGTATCCGCCACTGGATCAAAAAGCGGGGGCTCGCTGCCATCAGGCCTTACGTCTGGAGTTTATCGCTACTCTGAAATTTCCCTCGGTTGGGGTGGCTCCGTGGGCGTGTCCGTTCAGGGATCCGAAAACCTAGTGGAAGGTAGTGCTGGGTGGAATGACTGGACGTGGCTGCGAAAGCTGTTCTCCTCTGATAGTGCTTCCAAGGATCAAATCAGTGGAGGCTCTCTGTCATCTCCTCCCATGGTTGGCATTGGCTATGGAGCTATGGGCGGATCTGGGTACACCGTTTCTGGACAGGTGGCCACTCCGATTTCCGACAAGTGCGGTTGCCCATAAATTAACGAGGTAGAGCTCATTCATGCGGCATTACTACATGTATTTCTTTTGCGCGCTAAAGGTTGTCTCATCCGTCATGATTCTCGGATATTTGGTGATTGGTTACTTTGTCATCAGGGATGGCATTCTTGATACGGGTGTTTACGGGGTTGATTCCGTCGTGGTGCTTCTATTCGCGTTCCTTTTTTCAATTGCGATGTGGAAGATTGGCTCAATTGGCTTGCGTCGGATGAGGGCAGTGAAGGATTGAAGAATGAGTATTCGCTGGGCCAGAGGGCGAAGAGGGCCGCATGGTGACAGATGGGCATGGGGATGCTCGGACGCGCTGAGAGGACGGTTCTGCCGAAGGGTAAGGGCGCTTTGGAACGTGTTTGCATAAAAACTAGAGGCGCGATGAATGACTTCTATGCGATAACGCTAAGTTTTCCATCCGTGGGCCTTTTGCGAGGATGTAGAGACGTCTTTGATGATGTCGTCAACTATCGGGCATGATGCTGGTACTCCACGGGGAGCTCCAACGGGCGATTCGCTGGGTGGCGTGTACAAGGAAACTGCTGCATCGTTTGATCTTGTGGAAAAGACGCCCGGCTACCATCGTTGGTGGATTGGGGGGGCGCTCTCTTTACTTCATTCTCATTGCGACTACTTTTTCAAGATTGTCCAAGAAGGGGGCGTTGCGCTTCACGTGGGAGTGCTTTTTGAGGTGATGTCAGGTCTGTGTCCGACCTCCTGGTGCCACATGCGGCGATGCGGCGCGCACCGCTGCACCCTGTCCCAGCGCGCAGTGCTCGGATAGCACAGCCGTCGACCTTGGCCCGTACCCGGGGGCGTAGGGTACGATCCCCCCACACTCTGCTGATCGTCGGGGACATGCCATGGCTGTCGATGTGCTGGTGGTACGGGAACGCGCGGCGGGGGAGCGACGCGTGGCGATGACGCCGGAAACGGCGCGCAAGCTGTCCGCCTTGGGCGCGACGGTATGGTTCGAGCCCGCCGCCGGACAGGCCGCCGGGTTTCCCGATCAGGCGTATCTGGACGTTGGCGCGCAGTTGGCCGACGACGCACGCCTGGCCCTGGCCGACATCGTGCTGTGCGTGCAACCGCCGGACAATGCGCGGTTGGCCCAGCTCAAATCCGGCGCCAGCCTGGTCGGCATGCTGCACCCGCAGGCCGATGCCGAACGCGCCGGGTTGATCCAGTCGCGCGGGCTGCAGGCCTTCCCGCTGGAACGCCTGCCGCGCACCACCCGCGCCCAGTCGATGGACGTGCTGAGTTCGCAGGCCGGCATGGCCGGTTACAAGGCCACGCTGATCGCCGCGCAGCGCGCCCCGCGCTTCTTCCCGATGCTGACCACGGCCGCCGGCACCATTCGTCCGTCGCGGGTGCTGGTGGTCGGGGCCGGTGTGGCCGGCTTGCAGGCCATCGCCACCGCACGCCGGCTGGGCGCGCAGGTGGAGGGCTTCGACGTGCGGCCGGAGACCCGCGAGCAGATCGAATCGCTGGGCGGCAAGTTCCTCGACCTGGGCGTGAGCGCGGTCGGCGAGGGCGGCTATGCGCGGCCGCTGACCGAGGAAGAGCGCGCCGAGCAGCAGCGTCGGCTCGGCGAGCACCTGCGCCTGGTCGATGTGGTGATCTGCACCGCGGCGGTGCCCGGGCGGCCGGCGCCGAAGATCGTCACCACGGCGATGGTGCAGGGCATGAAGCCGGGCAGCGTGATCGTCGACCTGGCCGCCGAGACCGGCGGCAACTGCGAGGCGACCCGGCCGGGGGAGGTGGTGGACGTCAATGGGGTCACCATCGACGGGCCGCTCGACCTGGCCAGCCTGGGCGCGGTGCACGCCAGCGAGATGTACGCGCGCAACCTGTACAACTTCGTCGCGCTGTTCCTGAAGGACGGGGCGATCGGTTTCGACTGGGACGACGAACTGCTGGCCAGGACCCGCTGGGTGGCCGGCGGTTGAGGGAGAAGCAGCCACGCATGGCGTGGCGCTACCGGGTTTCTGCTGGCATTGCCGGGTCGCTGCCACCACACGCGTGGTGGCGCGCCAGCGCCAACGCCGTCAGCGCTTCGGCGGCGGGGTGTCCTTGGCCGGATTGGCCTTGAGCCAGTCCTGGCGCTGGTCGGGCGTCATCTTCGACCAGCGCTCGCGCAGCTCGTCGCGCTGGGCCGGGGTCAGCCCGCGCATCTGCGAGAACAGCGCACGCGCCTGTTCGCGCTGTTCCGGGCTCATGTTCTCGAAGCGGTGCCGACCGCGCCGGGCCAGCTCGCGCTGTTCGGGGGTCATGCTTTGCCAGCGCTGGCCGTGCTGGAGCATGCGCTCGCGCTGCGGGGGCGGAGCATCGTTCCAGCGGTCGCGCACGGGCGCGATCAGCGCCTCGCGCTGCTGCGGGGTGAGGCGCTCCCAGTCGGGCAGGGGCGCACTCTGTGCCCAGCCGGCCGTGCTTGCCGACAGCAGGGCCAGCGCCAGGATCAGTCGCGGTGTCATGTTCACTCCATTGCCAGGTCGGTCGTGCCCAGCCACACGTACAGGTCGGGATTCTCGTCGAGCACGTCGCTGCTGTCATCCACCGCGGCCGCGACCGTGGGCGCAGCCGGCGTGCCCGGCGGATTGGCGGTGAAACTGTAGCCCAGCGCCAAGGCGGCCACGGCCGAGCAGGCGGTGGCCATCCACCAGCCGTGCGCCCGCGTATGTCGCGGCGCGGCAGCGCTGCGTGCGCTGCGCAGGCGGGCCAGCGTCGCCGGTGAGAGCTGCTGCAGGGCCTGTGCATGCAGCGCGCGCAGGGCGGTGTCATCAACGACGGGCGGGGTGACGCGGCGGCTCACAGTTCGATCTCCAGGTGCTGCTGCAGCGCTTGTCGGGCGCGCGAAAGATGGGTTTTGACCGCGCCCTCGCTGCAGCCCATGGCCTTGGCGGTGGTGGCGCCGTCCAGCTGCTGCAGTACCCGCAGGGTGAAAGCTTCGCGCTGGCGCGCCGGCAGTTCGCGCAGCGCCTGTACCAGTTGCGCGTACTGCTCGCGCTGCTCGTGCGCTTGCGCCGGGCCGGGCGCGGCATCGGCCCAGTCGATGTCATGGTCGCCGCCTTCCTCGTCGCTGCTGCGCCAGAAGCGCAGGCGGAAGCCGCGTCGGCGCTGCAGGTCGACCACGCGCCGGCGCAGGATGCTCCAGAACAACGGCGCCCACTCGGCGGCCGGCTTGTCCTGGTAGGACAGCATGCGCAGCATGGCGTCCTGCACCGCATCCAGCGCATCGTCGCGTTGGCGCAGGCCGGCCTCGGCGAAGCGGAAGGCGCGCGGGCCGATCCCGGCCAGGAACGCGTCCAGCGACACCGGCAACGCGGCGTCGGCCTGGTCGGGCAGTGTCTGCAAGGTAGGGCTCACCAGCACAGGGTAGCGCTCGCGCAGGGGGGATACGGTGAGAACGCCCCGGCGGCCGATCGGTTGACCGGGCCTGCAGAACGGTTCAGCGCATGGTTATGATGGGGGGACGGGATCACCGCCTGGGAGAGTGACTGCAATGAGCGACGGGTTCGTGGCGTTGTACATCTTCATGCTGGCTGCGATCGCCGGCCACGTGATCATTTCACGGGTGCCGGTGATCCTGCATACCCCCCTGATGTCCGGGTCCAACTTCATCCACGGCATCGTGCTGATCGGGGCGATGGTGGTGCTGGGGCACGCGCAGACCCCGCTGGAGAAGATCATCGGCTTCATCGCGGTGGTGCTCGGGGCGGGCAACGCGGCCGGCGGCTACGTGGTGACCGAGCGCATGCTGGACATGTTCAAGCCCAGCGCCAGGCGCGACGCCGGGGAGAAGACGCCTTGAACGTAAGCACCGCGCAACTGCTGCAGTGGCTGGTCCAGGTGAGCTACCTGGTGGCCGCCACCCTGTTCCTGCTCGGCCTGCAGCGCATGGCCTCGCCGATGACCGCGCGCAGCGGCATCCGCTGGGCCGGGCTGGGCATGCTGATCGCCACGGTGGCCACCTTCTTCCTGCCCGAACTGCACAACATCCCGCTGATCCTGGCGGCGGTGGCGATCGGTACCGGCGTGGCGTGGTGGTCGGCCAAGCGCGTGGCGATCACCGACATGCCGCAGATGGTGGCCCTGTACAACGGCATGGGCGGTGGCTCGGCGGCGGCGATCGGTGCGGTCGAACTGCTGCGCTTCTCGTTCCTGGCAAACCGCGATACCACCCATTGGAGCGAGCAGGCGCTGGCCGACCTGGCCGCACGCCAGCCGTCGGCCACGGTGCTGGCCCTGGCGGTGATCGGCTCGGCGATCGGCGCGGTCTCGCTGTCCGGCTCGATCATCGCCTGGGCCAAGCTGGATGGTCGCCTGGACCGGCGCGTCACCTTCCCGGGACAACAGGCGTTCAATCTGCTGGTCGCACTGGCGATGGTGGTGCTGGGGGTCTGGGCGGCGGTCAGCCTGAGCCCGGTGGCGATCATCAGCTTCTTCGTGGTGGCGCTGGCGCTGGGCGTGCTGATGACGCTCCCGATCGGCGGCGCCGACATGCCGGTGGTGATCTCGCTGTACAACGCGTTCACCGGCCTGGCGGTGGCGTTCGAAGGCTACGTGCTGGGCCACGAGGCGCTGATCATCGCCGGCATGATGGTCGGCGCGGCCGGCATCCTGCTGACCCGGTTGATGGCCAAGGCGATGAACCGGCCGATCAGCGGGGTGCTGTTCTCCAACTTCGGCGGCGGTGGCGTGGCGCAGGAAATCAGCGGCGCGCAGAAGCCGATCGAGGCCAGCGACGTGGCCGCCATGCTCGCCTTCGCCGAGCGCGTGGTGATCGTGCCCGGTTACGGCATGGCCGTGGCCCAGGCCCAGCACAAGGTGTGGGAGCTGGCCCAGCGCCTGCTCGATCGCGGCATCAAGGTGAAGTTCGCCATTCACCCGGTCGCCGGGCGCATGCCCGGGCACATGAACGTGCTGCTGGCCGAGGCCGGCGTGCCGTATGACCTGATCGCCGACATGGACGACATCAACCCCGAGTTCGCCACCACCGACGTGGTGCTGGTGATCGGCGCCAACGACGTGGTCAACCCGGTCGCGCGCACCGACCCGGCCAGCCCGATCTACGGCATGCCGATCCTGGATGTGGTCAACGCGCGCAACGTGGTGGTGATCAAGCGCGGCAAGGGCACCGGTTTCGCCGGCATCGAAAATGCGCTGTTCTACGCCGACAATGCCCGCATGCTGTACGGCGATGGCGCCGGTGCGGCCAGTGCGTTGGTGAGCGAACTCAAGGCGCTCGACGGCGGGCACTGAGCGGCGCGCCGCCGCTCGAGCACGCGATGCGGCCCCGCGGGTATCGGCCGGTGGCCGGCATCCGCACGGGGGCTGGATGCGCGCTGGTTACCGCGCGATCCACCACCCCACCACCAGCGCCACCCCCACCCACAGGGCTTCGGCAACGCCATTGGCGAGCTGGAACAGGGTCCAGGCCATGAACGGGCCCATGCGCAACGCTGAATCCCACGGGGCCAGCCCCATCGAGCCGCCGACATAGGCCGAGGCGATGCCCCAGTTGGCGGCGAAGACGACCAGCAGGGTGGCCGCCAGGGTCACCGCGACCCGCACCGGGCCGGCGCGGAACCGGCTCAGGCGCAGCATGAATACGATCTCCAGCGCCGTCAGGACGGCCATCCAGCCAGTCTGCCGACCGCTGAGCAGGGCCACGAAGACCCAGGCCAGGGTGGCGGTCACAACACCAAGCAGCAACATCGGGGGCCAGAGCCAGTGGTGGCTGCGGGCAGGCACAGAGGTGGGCGTCATGCAATCTTCCTGTGGGAGCCCACAGGATACCGGCTTGCGCGGTGACCGGCGCGTGGGCGGCGGCTGGGCTAAAATGGACGCCTTGCGGGAATTGGCCGCGACCCCCATATCGATCCACATGTATTCCCGTAGCAGTGAACCTGTCCACTTCGAACGCGACTGCGAGGCCGTCATGGTCCCGCAGGGCGAAACGGTCACGCTGCCCGCCGGCAGCTATGGCTATATCACCCAGGCCCTGGGTGGCAGCTATACCGTCTTCGTCGAAGGCAACCTGTTCCGCATCGCCGGCAAGGACGGCGACGCCATCGGCAAAGAACCGCCGCCGGCGCTGGAGCTGCCTGAGAACGCCACCGATGAAGAAGTCGAAAAACTGGTGTGGCAGCAGCTGCGCACCTGTTTCGATCCCGAGATCCCGGTCAACGTCGTTGAGCTGGGGCTGGTCTACGAGGTGGAAATCAAGCACCTGGACGCGGGCCAGCGCGAGATCGACGTCAAGATGACCCTGACCGCGCCCGGCTGCGGCATGGGCGAGATCCTGGTCGACGATGTGCGCAGCAAGCTGGAAATGATCCCGACGGTGGCCGAGGCCGACGTCGAGCTGGTGTTCGACCCGCCGTGGAACCAGCAAATGATGTCCGAAGCGGCCCGGCTCGAGACCGGCATGCTGTAATGGCCGGCTGCGGCACGCCGCCGCGGCCAGCGTTCCCCGTAACCAGAACAGGAAATATCCGGTGTCCCAGTCTTCCGTGAGCTTCAACACCACCCGTTCCGCCACCCCGCGCAGCAGCGAGGAGCGCGAGCGCATCCTGGCCGCCCCCGGTTTTGGTCTGCATTTCACCGACCACATGGTGGAAGTGCGGTGGGACAAGGACACCGGCTGGCACAACGCGAACGTACGTCCGTACGGCCCGCTGCAGCTGGACCCGGCTGCGGCGGTGCTGCACTACGGCCAGGAAATCTTCGAAGGCATCAAGGCCTACCGCCACGCCGATGGCTCGATCTGGACCTTCCGTCCGGACGCCAACGGCCGCCGCCTGCAGCGCTCGGCGCAGCGCCTGGCGCTGCCGGAACTGCCGGTGGAGATCTTCGTTGAATCGCTCAAGCAGCTGATCGCCGTGGATGCCAGCTGGGTGCCGTCGGCCGACGAATCCAGCCTGTACTTCCGTCCGTTCATGATCGGCGATGAAGCCTTCCTCGGCGTGCGCGGCGCGCACAAGGCCGGTTACTACGTGATCGCCAGCCCGGCCGGCCCGTACTTCGCCAAGGGCGTGGCCCCGGTCTCGATCTGGCTGTCCACCGAGTACGCACGTGCGGCCAAGGGCGGCACCGGTGCGGCCAAGTGCGGGGGCAATTACGCCGCCTCGCTGCTGCCGCAGCAGAAGGCGCAGGCCCAGGGCTGCTCGCAGGTGCTGTTCCTGGACCCGGTCGAGGGCAAGTACCTGGAAGAACTGGGCGGCATGAACGTGTTCCTGGTCTACAAGGACGGCACCCTGGTCACCCCGGCGCTGTCGGGCAGCATCCTGGAAGGCATCACCCGCGAGAGCATCCTGCAGCTGGCCCGCGACCGTGGCATGAAGGTCGAAGAGCGCAAGGTCACCATCGACGAGTGGAAGCAGGGCGTGGCCTCCGGCGAGATCGCCGAAGTGTTCGCCTGCGGTACCGCCGCAGTGGTCACCCCGATCGGGCAGCTCAAGGGCGAAGGCTTCTCGGTGGGCGACATCAATGCGCCGGCTGGTGAAGTGACCATGTCGCTGCGCAAGGAGCTGACCGACATCCAGTACGGCCGCCTGCCGGACCGCCACGGCTGGCTGGTGCGCCTGGACGCGTAAGCGCCACGCGCGAGGTACCCCACCTGAAAAACCCGCCGGGCAACCGGCGGGTTTTTTCATGCCCGTCGTGTCTCCGACGCCGCACACCGCCGCGAGTTGTCCAGCGGTGGCAGCGCCGCGCAGGCCCCGTTGCGCAAGGCTTGTCTGTATTTTTCCGACCTGGACAGCCGAAACAGACATTGGATGGCGCGATGTGACCGGTCGGAACGCGCCACGTTCCTTCACTTTCACAAACCTTCGACACGGAAAGTCTCAGATCCGACATTTCATGTCACTGAAGTGCGGCTGAAACATTGTTGAACCTGCATCGACCCACTAGGTTCGCGATGGGCGGTTTGATTTCAGGGGAACCGATCCAACAACCGGTCTCGATCCGCGCCACCGCGTTCAACAGCCCCCGGGTCGGCACTGGAAATTCAGCCGCGTTCGCGGCATCCACAGTCTGAAAGGGAAATCCGATGTCTCATGATTCGCAACCCCGTTTGCGTCAGCGTGCATTGGTTGTACTGGGCGCGTCCGTCCTCTCGACGCTGCTGCTGGCCGCCCCGGCATTCGCCGGCGATGTGCAGCTGAGCGGCCTGTCGTCGGCACCGACGCACCAGCGCTTCATCGTCAAATACAAGGATGGCGCCGACCTGGTCGCCACGCCGACCGCACTGGCCAGCTCGCTGAAGGCAGCGGCCGCGGCGGTACCGGCTGCGCAGGGTCGCGCGCTGGGCCTGCAGAAGCTGCGCCAACTGGCCATCGGCCCGACCGTGGTCAAGGCCGACCGCCCGCTGGATGCGGCCGAATCGGAACTGCTGATGCGCCGCCTGGCGGCCGACCCGAATGTGGACTACGTCGAAGTCGATCAGCTCATGCACGCCACCTTGGTGCCCAACGACGCGCGCCTGTCTGAGCAGTGGGGCTTTGGCACCAGCAACGCTTCGATCAACGTGCGCCCGGCGTGGGACAAGGCCACCGGCACCGGCGTGGTGGTGGCGGTGATCGACACCGGCATCACCAACCATCCGGACCTCAACGCCAACATCCTGCCCGGCTATGACTTCATCAGCGACGCGGCGATGGCGCGCGATGGGGGCGGGCGTGACAACAACCCGAACGACGAGGGCGACTGGTACGCCGCCAACGAATGCGGCTCGGGCATTCCGGCGTCGAACTCGAGCTGGCACGGTACCCACGTGGCCGGCACCATCGCCGCGGTGACCAACAACAGCACCGGCGTGGCCGGTACGGCATTCAACGCGAAGGTCGTGCCGGTGCGCGTGCTCGGCAAGTGCGGTGGTTACACCTCCGACATCGCCGATGCGATCGTGTGGGCCTCCGGCGGCACCGTCAGCGGCGTGCCGGCCAATGCCAATCCGGCCGAAGTGATCAACATGTCGCTGGGCGGCGGCGGCACCTGCTCGACCACCTACCAGAACGCGATCAATGGTGCGGTCTCGCGCGGCACCACGGTGGTGGTGGCGGCAGGCAACAGCAACACCAACGTGTCCTCGTCGGTGCCGGCCAACTGCGCCAACGTGATCGCGGTGGCGGCAACAACCTCGGCCGGCGCGCGCGCCAGCTTCTCCAACTACGGCGCGGGCATCGACATCTCGGCCCCCGGCCAGGCCATCCTGTCCACCCTCAACAGCGGCACGACGGTGCCGGGCACCGCGTCCTACGCGTCCTACAACGGCACGTCGATGGCGGCGCCGCACGTGGCCGGCGTGGTCGCGCTGGTGCAGTCGGTGGCGCCGACGGCGCTGACGCCCGCAGCGATCGAGACGCTGCTGAAGAACACCGCACGGGCGTTGCCGGGCGCGTGCAGCGGCGGATGCGGCGCAGGCATCGTGGATGCCGATGCGGCGGTCACCGCGGCCCTGGGCGGGACCAACCCGAACCCGGGCACCGGCACGGTGCTGCAGAACAACGTCCCGGTCACGGGCCTGGGTGCGGCCAGCGGTGCTTCGCTGTCCTACACGGTCGTGGTGCCTGCGGGCCGTTCGCAGCTGAAGGTGAGCATCGCCGGTGGCAGCGGTGACGCAGACCTGTACGTGCGTTCGGGCAGCGCTCCGACCGATACCCTCTACAACTGCCGTCCGTACCTGAGCGGCAACACCGAGACCTGCACGATCACTTCACCGGCGGCCGGTACCTGGTACGTGCGGGTGAAGGGCTATTCGACCTTCTCCGGGGTCACCCTGACCGCGCAGTACTGAGCCCAGATCCCTCTCCAATGGGCACGCCCCGGTTTCGGCCGGGGCGTTTTTTTGGGGGGCTTTCCGCGAGCAACGGTCCCGCGAGCCCTCACACCCCCGCCCAGACACGTGCGGCTGGGACTGCAGCGTCCAGGCGCGACAGCCGATCAGGCTTCTTCTCAGGCTTCTTCGAACCGGTTCGCCGCCACGTTCTTGCGCACGTGCTCCGGGTTCCAGATGCGGCCGTTCATGGCGATGTACACCCCGCTGGCCAGCGACTGCACCGCACCGATCGCGCAGCCGATGTTGAACTCCGCATCCGAGCCACGGAAACGGGCCGGGCTCAGCGCGCCGGTCATCACGATCGTCTTGTCGGCGATCGTCTTGAGCACCTGCCCGGTCTGCACCATCGAATCGGTGCCGTGGGTGACCAGCACGTGGCGGGTCGGCTGCGCGGCGATCGTCGCCCGGATCAGCTCGCGGTCCTCGTCGGTGATGTGCAGCGAATCCTTGCGCAGGATCGGAATCACGTTGAAACGGAAGGTCACGCCCAGTTCGCGCAGGATCATCCCGATCTGCGGATCGCCGATCTGATAATCCGACTTGTCGTCGAAGTAGATCTTGTCGATCGTGCCACCGGTGGTGATGATCAGTAGTTCTTCCATTGCGGGCATCCTGGATAGCGGTCAGAGCCGCGCGGGCAACCCGCGCCGGGATGCAGATGATACGACCGCTGGCGCCGCCTCGCAGCCGCGCTGACGTGCAGGTTCAGCGCTTGGCGAAGCGGCGGCGCAGGCCCGGCGTGCTCGCCACCCCGATCACCGCCAGGGCCAGCAGCAGTTCGGCCCAGGCCCAGGCGGCCGTTTCCGGGTGGCTCCAGGCGCTCATCACCCCATGGCTGAACCAGAACAGGGCCAGCACCCCGGCCCAGAAGGCGGCCTTGCCGCGGCGCAGCCATAGCCCCAGCGCCAGCAGCAGCGGGGGCAGGGTGAACACCAGTTGGGTGGCCAGCCAGTGCTTGTCGTGGGCAAACCACAGCGCATACAGCGCTGCCAGGGCGACCAGCAGCAGTGCCAGCGCCGCCTCCTGCGCCCGCGCCGTCACGCCAGCCGCCGCGCGATGTCGGCCACCCGCCGGCCCAGCGCCCGGGCCAGGATCGCCTCGTCCTCGCTGGGCACCGGGTTGTCGTCGGCACCGGCCACGTGGCTGGCGCCGTAGGGCGTACCGCCGGTGGTGGTGTGGCTCAGGGCCGGCTCGGTGAAGGGAATGCCGACGATCAGGCAGCCGTGGTGCAGCAACGGCACCTGCATGGACAACAATGTGGATTCCTGGCCGCCGTGCAGCGAGGCGGTGGAGGTGAACACCGCCGCCGGCTTGCCCGCCAGCGTGCCGTTGACCCATTCGGCGCCGAGCCCGTCCAGGAAATGCTTCACCGGCGCGGCCATGTTGCCGAAACGGGTCGGGCTGCCCAGGATCAGGCCGTCGCACTCGGCCAGGTCGGCGATATCCACATAGGGCGCGCCGTCCTCGGGCACCGGTGGGCGGGCGGTCTGGGTGACCGCCGCCACCGGTGGCACGGTGCGCAGGCGCGCGCTCATGCCCGGCACCTCGCCGATGCCGCGCGCAATCTGGCGGGCCAGCCGGGCCACCGACCCGCCGCGGCTGTAGTACAGCACCAGGATTTCCGCCATCGCGCCTTCATCTCATCGGGACCAGGGTCCAGTATGGCGATGCGATGCGGTCCCGCACACCCCTCTTCAGGTACCCTTGCGCCGATGGAACCCCTCGACACCGTCAATCTCTGGATGGAGCGCGTGCGTGACCGGGCGCGGACCGCCAGCTTCGGTCGCTTCCTGTGGCGCCGCTTCCTCGATGACCGCCTGTTCCAGGCCGCCGCCTCGCTGGCCTACACCACCGTGTTCGCGCTGGTGCCGCTTGCGATCGTGGTGTTTGGCGTGCTCTCGGCCTTTCCGGTCTTCGACCGCTGGAGTGACCAGCTCAGCGACTACGTCTTTTCCAACTTCGTGCCCAACGCAGCGCGTGCGGCCGAAGGCTACCTGCGCCAGTTCTCGGCCAGTGCCGGGCAGCTCACCGCAGCCGGTTTCATTGCGCTGGTGGTATCGCTGCTGATCACCCTCAACAGCGTCGAGCAGACCTTCAACCAGATCTGGCGGGTGAGCTCGGCGCGCCCCCGGTTGACCCGCTTCCTGGTCTACTGGACCGTGCTGACCCTGGGCGCGATGCTGGCCGCCGCCTCGCTGGCGGTGTCGGCACGGGTCTTCGCGCTGCCGCTGTTCGGCACCAGCGAAGGCCGTTGGCTGGCCAACTTCTCGCTCACCGTGGCACCGATCCTGATCGAGTTCGTGTGCATCATGCTGGTCTACCGGGTGGTCCCGCACCACACCGTCAAGTGGCGCCATGCCATCCCCGGCGCGATCCTGGCGGCGGTGATGCTGGAGCTGGTCAAGTGGGGCATGGGCGCCTACCTGGGCAGCTTCCAGTCCTACCAGAAGCTCTACGGCACGGTCGCCTTCGTGCCGATCCTGCTGCTGTGGATCTACCTGTGCTGGGTCTCGGTGCTGCTCGGCGCCTCGCTGGCCTCTTCGATTGCCGCCTTCCGCTACCAGCCGGCCGACCTGCGCCTGCCCACCGGCTATGAGATCTACGGCCTGCTGCGCCTGATCGGACGTTTCCAGCAGGCCCGCGCCGAGGGCCACAGCCTGGACGATGACGAGATCCTGCGGCTGGAGCCGATGCTCACCGATTCACTCCTGCAGACCATGCTGTGCGACCTGGAGGCGATCCGCGTGGTACGCCGCGACGAGCGCGGCGAATGGCTGCTGGCGCGCGACCTGGACAAACTCACCCTGGCCGATCTGTACGAAACCACGCAGATGCGCATCCCGGTGCGCGAAGCCTACCTGCCGTACCGCGATGACAGCCTGGGCCAGGCCGCGGTGCTGGCCCTGGACACCCTGCGCCTGCCACTGCGCGAGCTGCTCAAGCGCCGCGTCAGCGATATCTATTCCACCCCCGGAGACACACCATGACCGCCAAGCCGCTGCTGCTGGCCGTGGGCCTGCTGGCCCTGGCCGCCTGCAACAAGCCTGTCGCCCCGACCGATGCGGCCCCTTCCGTGCCGGCCACGCCCGCTGCCCCGGTCGCAGCGCCGGCCGCGCCCACGGCGCCCGCCGAGGTCGCGCCGAGCGACCGCAAGACCGTTGAACGCCCCAGCCTGAAGTTGCCGGCATTGGATGGCAGCAGCTACGACCTGGCCGCCCACCGCGGCAAGTGGGTGGTGGTCAATTTCTGGGCAACCTGGTGCGCACCGTGCCGCAAGGAAATGCCGGAGCTGTCGGCGCTGCACGCCATGCGCAGCGAGATCGAGGTGGTCGGCCTGGCCTATGAGGACATCGAGCCGGCCGAGATGAAGGCGTTCCTTGAAAAGCGCCCGGTCACCTATCCGATCGTGATCGTGGACACCTACAACCCGCCGGAGGATTTCGCGATCCCGCGTGGCCTGCCGCTGACCTATCTGATCGCACCCGACGGCAAGGTCGCCAAGGAGTTCCTGGGTCCGGTCACCGCGCACGACATCGAAACCCGGATCGCCCAGGGCGGTTGAAACCGCGCGGCTGCGACCGGGCCACCGCGCTGCCGGGACTGCGCGGCGCGGTGGCGCGCCGTGCGGTCAGTCGCCCAGCGGATACGCCTGGATCGGTTGCAGCACATCGAAATGTTCCTTGTGCAGCTTGCCCTTCAAGGGCGGCAGCGCCAGCACCGGCTCGTCCACGCGGGTATCGGGCAGGCGATCGAGCAGGTTGCGGATCAGCCCCAACCGGCCACGCTTCTGGTCGTTGAAGTCCACCAGCGTCCACGGGGCCTGCTCGCGGTGGGTCGCGCGCAGCATCGCCTCGCGCGCCTCGGTGTAGGCGCTGTACCTGCTGCGCGATTTCAGGTCCACCGGCGACAGCTTCCAGCCCTTGAGCGGGTCTACATGGCGCTCGGCAAAGCGCTTCTCCTGTTGCGCCTGGTCCACGCTCAGCCAGTACTTGAACAACAGGATGCCATCGTCCACCAGCAGCTTCTCGAACACCGGGGCCTGGGCCAGGAAGGCGTGGTACTCGCTCTCGCTGCAATAGCCCATCACATGCTCGACCCCGGCCCGGTTGTACCAGCTGCGGTCCATCAGCACGATTTCACCGCCGGCCGGCAGGTGCGAAACGTAGCGCTGGAAGTACCACTGGGTACTCTCGCGGTCGGTGGGCTTGGGCAGCGCTACCACGTTGCACTGGCGCGGGTTGAGGTGTTCGGCGATGGCCTGGATGGCGCCGCCCTTGCCGGCGGTATCGCGGCCTTCCAACAGCACCAGCACGCGTTGCCCGGTGTGCTGTACCCAGCGCGCCATCGCGGTGAGTTCCAGCTGCATCGGTTCCAGCAGGGCCTGGTACTCCTTGCGCTTGAGCTTGCCCATCCACGTGCCTCGCTTGTTCAAGGGAAGCGCCGAGCCTAGCGCAGCCCGGGTTCAGCGGTTGTCGCCGCCGTCGGCGACGGCCGCCTGCCGCCCACCCGGTCGCCGGGCAGCAGTTCACCCAGCCGCGTTGCCGCCGTCGATGGCGTGCTGCCCGTGCCAGCGCAGGCCCGCGATGGCCCGATCAGGTTCGCGCTTCAGCCTGCACCGGAGCGCAGCCGTCGCCGTGCCGGCTCAGGCAGATGGTACGTTCGCGCTGCGCGTCTGGCAGCGCCATCACCTGTGGCGTGTGCGCATCATCATCGCGCCGCCTGCCAGCCGCGCTCGCGTGCCATGGCCTGGACGATGTCGCTGAAGTCGCGGGCAAAGCCGGCCATGTCGAACACGCCGCTGTCGGCGCGGCGCTGCGCCAGTTCGGCGCGCAGTGCCTGCAGTGCCGGGGGATCGTTGCCCAGCGCGATCGCGGTGGCGACGAAGGCACGGTCGTCGGCCATGTTCATCCGTGCCAGCCCCAGGTGGTGGTTGAGGCTGCCGGCCACGCGCGAGGCGAACGTGGTGCCCGGGCAGGTCAGCACCGGGCAGCCGGCCCACAACGCATCGGAAGCGGTGGTGTGGGCGTTGTAGGGGTGGGTGTCCAGGAACAGGTCGGCCAACGCGTAGCGCGCCAGATACTCCGGGTGCGGCGCCTTGGGCATGAACACCAGCCGCGCCGGGTCCAGCTGGGCCTGGCGCGCCGCGCCGCGCAGGCGCGCATCGGCATTGCCGGGCCCGGACAGCAGCCACAGCACGCTGCCCGGCACCCCGTGCAGCACCGCGAACAGGCGTTGCACGCTGCGCGGGTTGAGCTTGTAGCTGTTGTTGAAGCAGCACAGCACCACGCCCTCGGCCGGCAACCCGCAGGCCGCGCGCGAGGGGGTGGCCTGCAGCAGGCGGGTGTTGTCCGACGGCTGGAAGGCGCGCGGCAGGCGGTACACATGCTCGCTGAAGCCCGCCTCCAGCGCCGGCGGCAGCACGAACGCATCGGCCAGCACATGGTCCATCCACGCCGCGCCGGAGGTACCGGGGTAGGCCAGCCAGTTCACCTGCACCGGGGCCGGGCGCATCGCCAGCACCTGCGGGGTGCCGCCGCCGCCCCAGCCGCGCAGGTCGAACAGCACGTCGATGCCGGCGGCGCGGATGCAGGCGGCGATGCGCTGGTGGGGCAGGGTGCTCACATCATGCAGCTCGGTGGCGGCGGCCCGCAGGCGCGCGCGCAGGCCGCTGCCGTCATCGCCATTGAGCGCGAACAGGTGCAGTTCCAGCGTACCCAGTGCGCGCAGCTGTTCCAGCAGGGCCACCGTCAGCAGGCCGGTCGGGTGCGCGCCGAAGCCGTTGGACAGCCAGCCCACGCGCAGCGTGCCCTGGGCGCGCACGGTGGTGGCCGGCAGGGCCTGCACGCCGGCGGCAACACCTGCCGCGCGCTGTCGCGCACAGGCCAGTTGCTCGCCCGCGCTGCCGTCTTCGCTGAGGAAGGCGAACGGCTCCACGGCCGCCTGGCCGCGGGCGACGGCCTGGCGCACCTGTGCGGACAGCCGATCGATGTCGCGCCAGTCGCACAGCCGGCGCTGCCAGTTGAGCAGCTGCGCGGTGATATAGGGTTCGCCGGGCAGCAGGGTGTGTGCGTGGCGATACGCATCGGCGGCCGCTTCGGGCTGGCCGGCGTCTTCCAGCGCGTGGCCCAGCCACAGCGCGATGCCCGGATGCTGCGGGGCCAGCTCGCAGGCCTGGCGCAGCAGCGCGGCGGCGTCGGCATGGCGGCCCTGCATCCAGCGCGCGCGGCCCAGCCGGGCCAGTGCTTCGGGATGGTTGCCGCGCAGCTGCAGCGCACGCGTGGCCGCCTGTTCGCCGGCCCCTACGTCACCGGCTTCCAGCTCGGCATCGGCCAGCATCACCCAGGCGATGAAGTCGGTGGGCTGGCGTTGCACCGCCAGGCGCAGCTGCTGCCGCTCCGACGCCATGCTCAGGTGCCTGCCGCCAACTGCGCCAGTTCGTCGGCCTGGTGTTCGTGGATCAGCCGCTCGACCAGCGTGTCCAGCTCACCGGCGATGATGTTGGGCAGGTCGTACAGGGTCAGGCCTTCCACGCGGTGGTCGGTGATGCGCCCCTGCGGGAAGCTGTAGGTGCGGATGCGCTGGCTGCGGTCACCACTGCCCACCTGCAGGCGCCGGCTCTCGGCGGTGGCGGCGGCCTGCTTGCTGCGCTCGGCATCCAGCAGCTGGGCCTTCAGGCGCTTCATCGCCTTGTCGCGGTTGGCGTGCTGGCTGCGTTCGGTCTGGCACTCCACCACCACCCCGGTCGGCACGTGGGTGATCCGGATCGCCGACTCGGTCTTGTTCACGTGCTGGCCGCCCGCGCCGGAGGAGCGGAAGGTGTCCACGCGCAGATCGGCCGGGTTGATCACGATCTCGTCCACTTCATCGGCCTCGGGAATGATCGCCACGGTCGCCGCCGAGGTGTGGATCCGGCCCTGCGACTCGGTGGCCGGCACGCGCTGCACGCGGTGGGTGCCCGATTCGAACTTCAGCTTGGAATAGGCGCCGCGGCCGACCACCCGGGCCACGATCTCCTTGTACCCGCCATGCTCGCCGGGACTGTCCGATTCGATCTCGACCTTCCAGCCCTGGCGCTCGGCGTAGCGTGCGTACATGCGGAACAGGTCGCCGGCAAACAGCGCCGCCTCGTCGCCGCCGGTGCCGGCGCGCACCTCCAGGAACAGGTTGCCGTCATCGCGCGGGTCGCGCGGTACCAGCAGCAGGGCCAATTCCTGGTCCAGCTGCGCCAGCCGCTGCTGCGCAGCGCTGATCTCTTCTTCGGCCAGCTCGCGCAGGTCCGGGTCGCTGCGCATGGCTTCGGCCGCAGCCAGGTCGGCCAGTGCGCGGGCCTCGTCGGCCAGGGCGGTGGCGATCGGCTGCAGCTGCGCGAACTCGCGCGAGAACGCACGGAAACGGTCGTTGTCGCTGACCACGCCGGGGTCGGCAAGCAGGCGTTCGAGTTCTTCGCGGCGTTCGGCCAGCGCTTCCAGCTTACGGCGCAGGGTCGGCGTCATCGGTCTTCACGGGGGGATGTTGATAGCCCGGCTTGGCCGGGAACAGGCGCTCGGCGGCGCGGGTCAATTCGGTGTCGCCGGTCAGCGCGGCCGCGCGCAGCGCCGCGGTGGGCGGGTGCAGCAGGCGGTTGGTGAGGCCATGGGCCAGCAGTTCCAGCACTTCCTCCGGCGATTTACCGTGGGCCAGCTGCTGGCGGGCCTTGTCCAGCATTTCCACGCGGGTGGCTTCGCCATATGCGCGCAGCTGCCGCAGCGGGGCCTGGTGTGCGCTGGCCTGCAGCGTTTCCACGAAGCGGGCCACCTGCAGCTCGATGATCGCCTCGGCCTCGGCCGCGGCTTCGCGACGGCTGCGGCGGTTGTCTTCCACCGCGCGCTCCAGGTCGTCCACGGTGTACAGGAAGGCGTCCTGCAGCTCGCCCACGCCGGCCTCGATGTCGCGCGGCACGGCCAGGTCGAACAGCAGCATCGGCTTGTGCTTGCGGGTCTTCAGGGCGGCGGCCACGTGCGCGCGGGCAATCACCGGCTCGCGCGCGGCCGTGGCCGAGAACACCACGTCGGCTTCGCCCAGGTGCCGCTCCAGCTCGGTCAGCGGCAGCGCCACGCCGCCGTGGCGGCTGGCCAGCTCCTGCGCATGGGCCAGGGTGCGGTTGGCCACCAGCAGGCGGCGCACCTTGCCTTCGCTCAGATGCCGTGCGGCCAGCTCGATGGTCTCCCCGGCGCCGACCAGCAGCACCGTGGAATCCTCCAGCCGCGCGAACGAGTTCTGCGCCAGGCGCACCGCGGTGGAGGCCACCGAGACCGGATTGGCGCCCACCCGGGTATCGGTCCGGGCACGCTTGGCCACCGAGAAGGTCTGCTGGAACAGTCGGTCCAGGCGCTGGCCGAGCAGGCCGTGGTCGCGCGCGGTCGCCCAGGCATCCTTGACCTGGCCCAGGATCTGCGGTTCGCCCAGCACCATCGAATCCAGCCCGGTGGCGACCCGGAACAGATGCCGCACCGCATCGGCGTCGGCATGCTGGTACAGGTAGCCGTGCAGCTGCCCGGCATGCGATTCCAGCCAGTGCGCCAGCGCCTCGCCCGATTCGGCCACCGCATACAGTTCGGTGCGGTTGCAGGTGGACAGCAGCACCGCCTCGGCCACCTGCGGGGTATCGCGCAGCGACGCCAATGCCTGGGGCAGGGCGTCGCCGCCAAAGGACGCGCGTTCGCGCAGTTCCACTGGCGCGGTCTGGTGGTTCAGTCCGAGCACCCACAGGGTCATTGTTCAGTTGCTTGCGATAAGCTGCTGGCCATTCAAGTCGTCATTTTAAGGCCAGAAGCCCCCGATGCCCGCATTGATTCGCATCTCCAGCGTTCTGTTGCTGTCCTTGTCCGCGGCCAGCGCCCTGGCCGCCCCGGCCACGGCACCGGCCACGGCCCCGTCCAGCAAGGCCGCGGCCGTCGAAACCGCCCCCCTCACCCCGGTGATGGCCGGTGAGTTCGCCCTGCAGGCCGGCAAGCTCGGCGAGGCCGCGCGCTGGTACCTGGAGGCGGCCGAGGCCGGCACCGATGACGCCGGCCTGGCCGAGCGCGCCACCCGCATCGCCATGCTCGCCAACGACGACAAGGCCGCCGCCCGCGCGCTGGGGCTGTGGGAAGCGCGCGCCCCGCGCACGCTGGCCATGCGCAGTGCCGCCGCCGCCCTGGACATGCGCAAGGCCGATGTGAAGGCCGCGCGCACCGAACTGGGGGCGCTGCTCAAGGACCCCGATGAGCGCGGCTGGAAGTTCGCCATCGCCGCGTTGATCGGCGGCGGGCGCGACCCGGCCATCCCCGCCCAGGTGCTGGGCGGGCTGGTCGATGACAACGCCATCCCCGACAAGCTGGAGGTCTGGCAGGAAATGGGCCGCCTGGCGATGCGCATGGAGCGCCCGGACCTGGCCAAGCGGATGGTCGATGAGGTGGTCAAACGCTTTCCCAACGAGCCGCGGGTGGCGCTGTTGAACGCCAGCCAGCTGGCCCAGGCCGGCAAGCAGGACGAGGCCCGCGCCCTGCTGGTGGGGGTGGAGCCCAGGAGCCGGCAGGACCCGGAACTGCGCAACGCGCTGGCCATCGCCTACGACAGCATGGGCGATGCCCGTTCTGCCGCCCGCGTGCTGGCTGTCGGCCCGCAGGACGTGCAGACCTGGGGCATGCGCGCCTCGCTGCTGGCCAAGCAGAAGGACGATGCGGCGTTGCTGGCGCTGTACAAGGAGCTGTCGGCCAAGGCCGCCAAGCCCGATCCGGCGCAGCGCCTGTTGCTGGGCAAGATCGCCGAGTACCTCAAGCGCCCGGCCGAGGCCGTGGACTGGTACCACAGCGTGCCCGGTGGCGAAGAACTGGACGAGGCGCGCCTGCGCGCGGCCAACGCCCAGTACGATGCCGGCCGGCCGGACAAGGCGTTCGCCGAGGTGCACGCGATCCAGTCCGACGCCAGCGTGGACGATGAAGCGCGCCGCGATGCCTACCTGCTGGAAGCCGAGCTGCGCCAGCGTGGCGACGACCTCTCCGGCGAGCTGGATGCGCTGGCCCGTGGCCTGGCCGCCTACCCGGACGAAAGTGCGCTGCTGTATGCGCGCGCGCTGGCCTGGGAGCGCCGCGATGACGTGCCGCGCGCCGAGGCCGACCTGCGCAAGATCCTGGTGACCGAACCGGAAAACGTGGCCGCGCTCAATGCGCTGGGCTACACCCTGGCCGACCGCACCCAGCGCTACCAGGAGGCCCTGGAACTGATCGACCGGGCCCGCGTGGCCGAGCCGGACAACGCGGCCATCGTCGACAGCTACGGGTGGGTGCTGTACCGGCTGGGCCGCAATGAAGAAGCGCTGGTGCAGCTGCGCCGCGCCTGGACCCTGGCCAAGGATGCCGAGATCGCCGCACACGTTGGCGAAGTGCTCTGGGTGCTGGGGCGCAAGGACGAGGCGCGACGCTTCTTCGATGAAGCGCGCAAGCTGGACCCTGACAACCGCGCCCTGCAGCGCGTGATCGAGAAGCACGGCGTATGAGTCTGTCCCTGTTGAAAGCCGGCAGCGCGCTGGCGATGGTCCTGGCGTTGTCGGGCTGCGTCTCGCTGGACGAGCGCAAGGCCCCGGCCGCCCCGGCGGTGGTCAGCGTGGTCACCGCTGCCGCCACCGAGGCCGAAGCGGCCCGGGTGGCGGCGTTGCGGGCGCAGCCGCGCTGGACCTTCCAGGGGCGCGTTGCGGTCAACAAGGGCCGCAACGGCGGCAATGGCCGCATCGACTGGCAACAGCAGGATCGCCAGTACGTGGTCGAGCTGAGTGCCCCGGTGACCCGCCAGAGCTGGAAGCTCACCGGCGACAGCCACCACGAGGGCGGCCGCCTGGAAGGCATGGAAGGCGGCGTCCGCGAAGGGGAGGACGCCCAGCAGGTGCTGCTGGAGGCCACCGGCTGGGACATCCCGGTCAACCAGTTGCCCGACTGGGTGCGCGGCCTGGTGGCCGACGATGCCGCCCCCGCCGACCGCGTGGAGCGCGACGGCGAGGGCCGACCGCGCCGGGTCGAGCAGATGGGCTGGCAGATCCAGTACCTGGACTGGTACCCGGCCGAGGGCGATCGCCCGATGCTGCCGCGCCGGATCGAGGCGGTCAACGGCGACGCCAAGGTCCGCCTGGTGGTGGACAGCTGGACGCTGGCCGGTCCATGAGCGGCGTGGACCTGAACGCGGGCTGGTCACAGTGGCCGGCCCCGGCCAAGCTCAACCTGTTCCTGCATATCACCGGGCGTCGGGCCGACGGGTACCACCAGCTGCAGACCGTGTTCCGCCTGCTCGAGTGGGGCGATCGGATCGGTCTGCGCGTGCGGGGCGACGGCCAGGTCCGCCGCCAGGGCCCGTCGGTGGCCGGTGTGGAGGAGGCCGACGACCTGGCGGTGCGCGCGGCGGTGCTGCTTAAAAAGGAAGCGAATGTCGCCAAAGGTGCTGACATCCGCGTTGAAAAGTCCATTCCGGCCGGCGGTGGCTTCGGGGGCGGCTCGTCTGATGCGGCGACCGTGCTGGTAGGCCTGAACGCCCTGTGGAAGGCCGGGCTGGGCGTGGATGCCCTCGCCGCGCTGGGCCTGCAGCTGGGCGCGGACGTGCCGGTGTTCGTGCGCGGCCACAACGCCTGGGCCGAGGGCGTGGGCGAGCAGCTCACCCCGATCGGGCTGGCGCCGGCCTGGTATGTGGTCGCCGATCCGGGCGTGCACGTGCCCACCGTGCGACTTTTTGCCGATCCGCATTTGACGCGCGATGCTCCAGTGGCGAAAATAGCGGACTTCGCTTCCGGGTCTTTGCTCGGGAATGCGTTCGAGCCGGTACTGCGCCGCCGCGAACCTGCCGTAGAGGCAGTGCTTGCAGCGTTGAGCAGGATCGGCCGGGCACGACTCACCGGGTCGGGAAGCGGTTGTTTCGTCGAGTTCGCCACGCGCGCTGCTGCAGAGCAGGGCCTGGCGCAGTTGCCGAAGGAACTGCGGGCATGGGTGGCTGCGGGCGTGGAGCGCTCGCCACTGCTTGATGTACTCGAGCGTTATTGATTTTGATGCAGGGGCGTCGCCAAGAGGCCCAAGGCACCAGGTTTTGATCCTGGCATTCGGAGGTTCGAATCCTCCCGCCCCTGCCACTTGCGGATGTCAGCCGCGTTCCCATGCGCATGCCTGCGCGGGCACGGCCGATGATCCGCGGTGTTGTCACCGCAGACACCCCCGGGTGCCGGCGGCCGAGTTCTCCAATCGCTCCCGCCCGAGACCGTCATGATGCAAGAACACCCCAACCTGCTGGTATTTTCCGGCAACGCCAACAAGCGCCTTGCGCAGAGCATCTGCAAGGAACTGGGGGTGCGACCGGGCAAGGCGTTGGTGTCGCGCTTCTCCGACGGTGAAGTGCAGGTCGAGATCGAGGAGAACGTCCGCAAGCAGGACGTGTTCGTGATCCAGCCGACCTGCGCGCCCAGTGCGGAGAACCTGATGGAGCTGCTGGTCCTGATCGATGCGCTCAAGCGCGCCTCGGTCAACAGCGTCACCGCCGTGGTGCCGTACTTCGGCTACTCGCGCCAGGATCGCCGCATGCGCTCCTCGCGCGTGCCGATCACCGCCAAGGTGGCCGCCAAGATGTTCAGCGCCGTTGGCGCCGACCGGGTGCTGACGGTGGATCTGCATGCCGACCAGATCCAGGGCTTCTTCGACATGCCGGTGGACAACGTGTATGCCTCGCCGCTGCTGCTCGCCGATATCTGGCGCGCCTACGGCACCGAAAACCTGATCGTGGTGTCCCCGGACGTGGGTGGCGTGGTGCGCGCACGTGCGGTGGCCAAGCGCCTGGACGATGCGGACCTGGCGATCATCGACAAGCGCCGTCCGCGCGCCAACGTCTCCACCGTGATGAACATCATCGGTGACGTCGAAGGCAAGACCTGCGTGATGGTCGATGACATCGTCGATACCGCCGGCACCCTGTGTGCGGCGGCGGCGGCCCTGAAGGCGCGTGGCGCCCTCAAGGTGGCTGCGTACTGCACCCACGCCGTGCTCTCGGGCCCGGCGGTGGACAACATCAACAACTCCCAGCTCGATGAGCTGGTGGTGACCGACACCATCCCGCTGCGTGAAGAGGCGCGGGTGTGCAGCAAGATCCGCCAGCTCAGCGTGGCGGAAATGCTGGCCGAGACGATGCGCCGCATCGCCTTCGGCGAGTCGGTCAGCTCGCTGTACGTGGATTGATTTTTCTCCGGCCGCCGGCAACGGTGGTCGGGTCCCGGGTACGTCTGGTCGCGGACGTGCCCTCAATCGCCAAGCCCCCGGGCAAGGCACCAACTGGTAGTAAATACAATGTCCAAGACCCATGAAATCAAGGTCACCGCTCGTGACGTGCAGGGCAAGGGTGCGAGCCGCCGCCTGCGTCACGCCGGCGTGATCCCGGCCGTCGTCTACGGCGGCGACGTCGCTCCGATCAACATCAACCTGGACCACAACCAGATCTGGCTGGCGCAGCAGAACGAGTGGTTCTACTCGTCCATCCTGGACCTGAACCTGGACGGCCAGGTCACCAAGGTGCTGCTGCGTGACATGCAGCGCCACCCGTTCAAGCAGCTGATCATCCACCTGGATTTCCTGCGCGTGAACGAGAACGAGGCCCTGACCGCCAACGTCCCGCTGCACTTCATCAACGAAGACACCTCGCCGGCTGGCAAGGCTGCCGACGTCGTGGTCACCCACGAACTGAAGGAAGTGACCGTGTCCTGCCTGCCGAAGGACCTGCCGGAGTCGATCGACGTCGACCTGGGCGAGCTGAAGGCTGGCGACGTGGTCTACCTGTCGGACATCAAGCTGCCGAAGGGCGTTGAGATCCCGGCCCTGGCCCAGGGCAAGGACCACGACGACGCGATCGTCACCGCCAAGCACGGCAAGGAAGAAGCTGCCGACGAAGCGCCGGCTGCCGAGTAAGTGTTTGCGGCGCCTGTCCCCCGGGGCAGGCGCCGTTTCTGTATGTACCGGCACAGGGCTGGTACCGACGAAGAAGAGTAATGACAGGATTGCGATTGATCGTTGGTCTGGGCAACCCCGGGCCCGAGCACGCCCAGACCCGGCACAATGCCGGGTTTCGTTTCATTGACGCCCTGGTCGAGCAGGCCGGCGCGCGCTGGAGCGTGGACAGCAAGTTGTTCGGCGAGACCGCCAAGGTCGACATCGCCGGCCAGCCGGTATGGCTGCTCAAGCCTGCCACCTTCATGAACCTCAGTGGCAAATCGGTCACCGCGGCGCAGCGTTTCTGGAAGATCGAACCGGAACAAACCCTGCTGGCGCATGACGAACTCGACCTGCCGCCCGGCGTGGCACGGCTCAAGTTCGATGGCGGCCACGGCGGTCAGAACGGCCTGCGCGACACCATCCGCCTGCTTGGCCATGGCAGGTTCCACCGCCTGCGCATCGGCATCGGCCATCCCGGCCACAAGGACCGCGTGGTCCCGTGGGTACTGGGGCGTGCCGGCAAGGACGATGATGTGCTGATCGGTCATGCCGTCAACGATGCGATCGACGTCCTGCCGCTGGCAGTCAAGGGAGATTTCAGCGAAGCGATGAAACGGCTGCACACCCCGAAGTAAGCGTCCCGGAAGGTACCGACCGTGGGTCGGTACGGAGAATGATTGGAAAAGCAGCGCCGATGTCGCTGTTTCCCCAATCACTTTCACCCCAGAGGTTGTCAAAGATGGGTATCAAATGCGGCATCGTCGGTCTGCCCAACGTCGGCAAATCGACCCTGTTCAATGCGCTGACCAAGGCGGGCATCGCGGCGGCCAACTTCCCGTTCTGCACGATCGAACCCAACGTCGGCATCGTGCCGGTGCCGGATCCGCGCCTGAACGAGCTGGCCGCGATCATCAACCCGCAGAAGGTCATCCCGACCGCGGTGGAGTTCGTGGATATCGCCGGCCTGGTGGCCGGTGCCGCCAGCGGCGAAGGCCTGGGCAACAAGTTCCTGGCCCACATCCGTGAAGTGGACGCGATCACCCACGTGGTGCGCTGCTTCGAGAACGCCGACGTCATCCACGTCAACAACAAGGTCGATCCGATCTCGGACATCGACACCATCGACACCGAGTTGGCCCTGGCCGACCTGGACAGCGTCGAGAAGGCGCTCAACCGCGCCGAGCGCGCGGCCAAGGGCGGTGACAAGGAAGCGGCGGCACGCAAGCCGGTGCTGGCCAAGCTGCAGGCCGCGCTGGCCGACGGCAAGGCCGGTCGTTCGGCGGGCCTGGACGAGGAAGAAAAGGCCCTGGTCCGCGACCTGTTCCTGCTTACCCTCAAGCCGGTGATGTACATCGCCAACGTGCTGGAAGACGGCTTCGAGAACAACCCGCACCTGGACGCGGTGCGCGCCCGCGCCGCCACTGAAGGCGCGCAGGTGGTGCCGGTGTCGGCGGCGATCGAAGAAGAGCTGTCGCAGCTGGACGACGAAGACCGCGACACGTTCCTGGCCGATCTCGGCCTGTCCGAGCCGGGCTTGAACCGCGTCATCTACGCCGCCTACCAGCTGCTCGGCCTGCAGACCTACTTCACCGCTGGCGTGAAGGAAGTCCGCGCCTGGACCGTGCGCAAGGGCGCCACCGCCCCGCAGGCGGCCGCGGTGATCCACACCGACTTCGAGAAGGGCTTCATCCGCGCCGAAACCATCGCCTATGACGACTTCATCAAGTACAAGGGCGAAGCCGGTGCCAAGGAAGCCGGGCGCCTGCGCCTGGAAGGCAAGGAATACCGCGTCCAGGAAGGCGACATCCTGCACTTCCGCTTCAACGTCTGATTCCATCGCACGTTGATGCCGCAGACCAGGGGCCCCGCAGTGCGGGGCCCTTTTTCATTCCTGCACGGCCACCGCACGCCGGCTTGCGTGGACCTGGCTTGCGGCGATCAAACGCGTCTGCGGCCGGCCCTGCAGCGTGCGCGCATCCTGCACGGCGGGGCGATGAGCGCGTAGAAACCTGCAATCCCAGGCAGGAAAGCGGCCCGGCAGGGCGCTGGCGATCCAAGCCCGTTGCGTGGCTCGCAGCGATCGCAGTGTTGGGCCGGCAGGCGCGCGGAGCGTGGCGTGGTGATTAATTGATCACCTCCGGAAACCCTTGGCGCGTGAGCTTTCGGCGCACTTGTCCACAACAAACTCCCATCGCTCTCCACGCCCCGTGTGGAAAACCCGTTTTCCGGCAGTGCCCGCCGCTGACCCGCACCCTCGCCAACCCGCCCCGCGCGTGGCCTGGACAATTTTTGACCAAGGCTGGAAACCCTTGCCGCGTATCGCTCGCACCGGGTTGTCCACAGCAAACCCCCATCACTCTCCACGCACCGTGTGGAAAACCCCACCCACGCCTGGACAAAAAATCACCACGTGCCGAAAGCCTTGCGGTGGTTGGCTTGCACCCACTTGTCCACACCAAACCCCCACGCCTCTCCACGTGGGGTGTGGAGAACCGCAGCGCTCGCGGTGTGGATGCCGGGCGCCGACCATCGGCTGGCACCGGCGGCGTCCGTCGCGCGGGCGGGCACGGCGCCGTGGTGCCTGCGGCCGCAAAAAAAAAGACGGAGGCACTGCCTCCGTCTTTTCGTCCGCCTGCGTTGCAGCCGCGCCGCTTACAGCGCGCTGCCCCCAAACTTGTGCGTGTACTGCAGATTGATCGTCCGGCCCACGGTATCGAACCAGGACACGTCGTAGTACGGGTACGGCGTATAGGTCACGTCCTTGGGCGGCATCTTGTTGGCCACGTTGACCACCGACAGCGACAGGCGCGAATGGTCGTCGAAGCGGTACTGCAGCGACACGTTGTAGCGGTAGGTGGCGCCGATCCACGGGCTGTCGCCGCTTTCCGGGTCGAAACTCTGGTCATAGCTGTCATAGCTGGGCAGCTTGCCCAGGCGCGAGCCGTACACGGTGGCCGACCAGGCGTCCTTTTCCCAGGTGATGCTGGCGCTGGTTTTGGTGCGCGGAATGTCGAACCCGCTGTTCACCGCGAACTGGTCTTCCACCACGTCGCCTTCGAACTGCTGGAAATCATGCTTCTTCACCCAGGTGTGGTTGCCGCTGAGGGTGAAGTCGCCGATCCCGGTGGTCAGCCGGTAGCGCAGCCCGACGTCGATGCCCTGGGTGGTCTCGCGCGCGATGTTGATCGGGTTGACGTGCACCCCGTACAGGCGGCCATCGCTGGTGCGGCTGACGCGGCTGATCGCATCGACACAGGTCGGCGAGTTGGCATCGGCGTTGCCCAGGCGGCAGGCCGCTTCATCGCGCAGGATCGTGCCCACGTCCATGTCCTGCACCTGGTCGCGCATGTCGATGTCGAACCAGTCCACCGACAGGTCCAGCCCGACCGCCGGCGACCACACCAACCCGGCGCTCCACGACGTGCTGGTCTCCGGATCGAGCTTGCGGTTGCCTTCGCGGGTGCGGATCAGGTTCTCCTCGTAGTCCGAGCAATCGTCCGCGCCGTCCAGTTGGCAGGCGTAGTAGTCGTTGTTGCTGGTCTCATCGTTGCCCGGCCCGGCGTACACGTAGTGCAGGTCCGGCGCGCGGAAGGCGGTGCCGTAGGAGCCGCGCACCAGCAGGCTGTCGATCGGACGCCATTCGATGCCGCCGCTCCAGGTCGCCTTGCCGATGCTGTTGCCCGAGTAGCGATACTGGTCGTAGCGGCCGGCCACGCTCACATTGAGCGTGTCGTGCAGCGGCAGGCGCAGCTCGGCCGCGGTGGCCCAGCGGTTGCGGCTGCCGTGGCCGTCCGAATCCTTCCAGCTGTAGTAGTAGTACTCGGTCGCCAGCGGATCGGGGTTCAGTGCATAGGACTGGTTGCCGAACTCGGCGGTGGCGGCAAAGCCGGCCTTGCCGCCGGGCAGCTCGAACAGCTCGCCGTTGGTGAGGGTCAGCGCGGCGGTATCGGTGCGCGATTTCGGGCTGTAGGTCGTCTTCGCGGCGATCGAATCGTACTCGGCACGGCTCAGCGGCCGGTACAGGCGCGCCGGGTCGGCGTTGAAGACCGGGAACACGTTGTCATCGTCATCGGTGTACTCGCCCAGCTGCTCGCCCAGCAACAGCGCGTTGGCCTTGGCGGCGATGATCTGCGGCCAGCGGATCGAGGACTGGTACTGCGAGTGGCTCAACGAGGCCTCGTAGTCCCAGTTCGCGCCCAGGCTGCCCTTGAACCCGGTGGTGACGCTGAAGGTCTTCTGGGTGCTGCGGATCATGCCGTTGCGCAGCCCGCCCATTTCCTCCGGCGAGAACTGGCGCTGCCAGAACTCCACCTGGTCGGTGGCCTGGTTGTAGAAGTAGCCGTCCTCGTTGCCGTCGGCGGCCATCCGGCCCCACTGGGTCACATCGCGCATCAGGGCGATGTCGTGGTAGCCCATCTGCACGTCGGCAAACCAGCTGGCGCCGTTGTCGAAGGCGTAGTTGAGCGAGGCGTAGCCATTGACGCCGCGGCGCTTGCTCAGGATCGTGCCGTAGCCGATCGATCGGTCGCTGCCGCAGTAGAAGCCGTAGCGCGGGCGCTCGGCATAGCCGGTGCTGCCGCGGTTCTGCCCGGCCAGCGCGTCGCAGGTGGCCTGGCCCGGGTCCAGGTAGTCATCGTTGTAGTCGGTGCGCAGGTAGGCGCGGCGCGCGGCGCGGGCGCTGTCGGTGGGCGCGTCCAGGGTCGAGTCCTGCTGCCCGCGCTCGTAGGCCCACAGCGGCGTCTGCGACTGCAGTTCCAGGCTGTACACCGCACTGAAGCGGCCGGCGTCGACGCCGCTGGCCAGGCTGATGTCGAACGAATCGGCGCCGCCTTCGGTGGCCGTGCCCATGCGCACGTCCACCGTGGTGCCATCCACGTGCTTCTTCAGGATGAAGTTGACCACGCCGGCGATCGCGTCCGAGCCGTAGATCGCCGAGGCGCTGCCGGTCAGTACTTCGATGCGCTCGATCATCCCGATCGGGATGTTGGACACGTCGGTGAAGTTGCTGCGGCCCTGGAAGGGCATCGGAAAGTCGGCGATGCGGCGGCCGTTGACCAGCACCAGGGTGTGGTTGGGGCCGAGCCCGCGCAGGTCTACCTGCTGCGCGCCCGGGGAGAAGTCGGCGCCGCTGGAGGACTGCTGGCTCTGCGTCTCACCGCCGTTCTGGGTCATCGAGCGCAGCACGTCCGGCACGCTGGTGAAGCCGCTGGCCTGGATCTGTTCGGCGGTGATCACCGTGACCGGGGCCGGGCCTTCCACCTGTGCGCGCGGAATGCGCGAACCGGTGACCTGCACCGCGTCCAGCTGCTGCACCCCGGGAGCGGCCGGAGACTGTGCGCCCGCGGTCGCGGCCACACCCATCAACGCCAGCTGGATCGACCACGCCATCGCCTGTTTACGCATGAGAATTCTCGAGAAGAAAGAGTCGGCCCCAAGGGAGGCCCGCCCCCCATTCACATTTCGCGAATGGACGGCGCGCATTTAACGCCTTTTTTACGGGGTTGACCACTGCCTTTTTCTCTGGCAAAGAGTGGAAGCGCTTCCACTCGCGTTTTGTTCAGGGAGATCAACGTGCACAAGGCTTTCCGCCTCTTCGCGCCGCTGTTCTACGTCCTGCTGCTCGGCCTGGCCGGACCGGCCCGTGCCCAGTCCCTGCAGGATCCGGGCTACCGCTACTACGAGGTCGGCGACCTGGAGGCCGGGCCGGCCGCGCACACCGAGCCGGCGATGATGCTGATGGGCGGCGGGGAGTGGGTGCCGGCCGCGTTCCAGTGG
>RCUH01000223.1_pt1 | contig 73322 bp, 55 predicted proteins | sample 2166191 | NCBI WGS metagenome assembly RCUH01 (sample SAMN09932848, study PRJNA488358) | compost metagenome | feature: garden; material: soil; isolation source: compost soil in an enriched community after 214 h of incubation | place: Germany: Experimental Botanical Garden Goettingen | collected... | reverse complement strand
GTATAGAACTCTTGGGTCTTTGTTCAGCTTGTCGATGATTGTAGTTTTGATGGCTTCTTCGTCCAGTTTTTTTTCTTTGATCAAACTTTGATTTAGATAGATTTGATAATTGTCTATTCCGTTGATGATTTTGGAATTTGCATATTTCTTTTCCAATTCTTCACCAAGATTTTTCTCCATTCCGTCATCGAAGAAACCGCCTAAGATTTTATTCGCTTTCAAAAATCCTTCTGCGTGCGCACCACCGTGGTCTGCGGAAAGAAAAACCAAATAGTTGTTCTTCCCTACTTTCTCATCCAGCATTTTGAAAAACGTTGCCAAATCTTTGTCAAGTCTGATGTAAGTATCTTCAACCTCGATGGAATTTGGTCCGTAAGAATGTCCAACATAATCTGTTGAGGCAAGGTTAATAGCTAAGAAATCTGTTTCTGCACCTTTTCCTAAAGCATAATTATCCAGCGCGCTTTCAGCAAATTTCAGCGTTAAAGTATTTCCAAAAGGCGTTGTCTTGATAACGCCTTTTTTGATTGCATAATCTGCCAAGAGGTTGTTGTAAGGAAAAACTGGTTCGTCGGCAAATCCAACTGGTTTTTCCCAAGCTACGTTATCTGCTGTACTTTCTGTGTATTCAGAAATTGGTAAAACTGTTTGCCAACCGTTTGCCAATAGTTTTTCCGGCACTTTTTGCTCATTGAAATCTTTGACCCATTTCGGCAACTCCTTCATATAATAAGAACTCGTGATGAAGTTTCCGGAAGAATCATCAAACCAAAATGCACCCGTAGGATTGTGACCAGCTGGCAAAATTGAAGCACGATCTTTCAAAGAAACACCAACTACTTTTGAGCGAAAATTACTGGCAAGCATCAATTGGTCTGTCACCGTGGTAGACCATAGATTTTTCGGAGAATGACTCCCTAATTTTTTATCGTCTGTCCCAACCGGTTTCATTTCGTCATCTGCCGTACAATACACGTTTTTTCCGGTTGCTTTGTCCGTCCAATCGTTCCCAGCAATCCCGTGAATAGATGGAACTGAACCTGTATAAATCGAAGTGTGACCAATCGCCGTCACCGTAGGAATGTACGGAATATGAACATTATTAAGAGAATAGCCTTCGCCTAAAAGTCTCTGAAATCCGCCTTTCCCGAATTTCTTTTCGAAGCGGTAAAGATAATCCCAACGCATCTGGTCAACGACTAATCCTACGACTAATTTTGGTCTTTCTCCTGAATTTAATTTTGTTTTCTGCGCCTCAACACTTCCAAATGTAGCCACCGCCAAAACGAAAATCTGAATTTTTTTGAACATTTAATTTTACTTTTTATTGAAGCCAAATTTACGGCTTTCAAAAGTTTTGGGATGTGAAATTTTTATTAAAGTTTGGTTTATAGTTTACGGGCTTCGAGAGCCTCAGCCTGACAGTGTTATAAAAAGTCTGTTTAAAGAATCTCAGTCTGAGGTTCTCGAAGACTTTACTAATAAAAAAAGAACGAGCAAATCCGCCCGTTCTCATTAATTATATAAATTTTAAAAGCTAATCGCCAAAAGCCATTCGACAGTAGCTACTTGCTTCCGCCGGAGTTTTTCTCAACATCGGTTTTGGTGTTTTCTTTTACTTTTTGGTTTCCGAAACGTTTCACGAATGTTAGCGAGAATCCGTACCAATCCCATTTGTTTGTATTTTGAAAAGAACCGATTTGGCTGAAAGTCGTCGTGTTCATTGAAGGTCTTTTGAAGATATTCATTAATTGTAAACTGGTCTCGATTTGTGAAACCGGGAAAAGCTTGGTCACAGAAATATTGTGGAAAAAGTTGTAGTGATTCGCAACAGAGTTTCCATAATTCTGATTATCAATACTCATCCAAGCACTTAGGTTGATATTTTTATTAAACAAATTGGTGTAAGATAAATTGGTAGAACCTGAAAAGAAATTAAGATAATTGTTAGCGCCATCTAATCTATTTCTTGTATTAAAATCACTATTATCTGTGTAAGACCAGCCTAAACTTAGATTAACATTCAGTTTATTTTTAAGAAAATTCTGATTGGTGTTAGCAGAAACATAAAATTTCTCAACTTTCCCCTTGAAGTTATCTGGAAATGAAATTGTTTTCACATTTCCTTGACCATCAATCTCTTGCGTATAATTAGTCCAATAATCCTGATCTGTAAATGTGTATCTCGCGGAAAAGAAATATTTTTTGTGAATTCCAAACTTCAACGCAAGTCTGTCGCTAGGATTTGGCAAAAGTTCCGTATTCCCTCTATAGAAAAAACCGTTGTTATTCGGTACTTCAAAGTCATTAAACTCAGAATACCAAGGTCTCCAAAGATTGTGATTGTAGGTTAAACTCAAATCATAATTAGGCGTAAATGCATATTTCACCAACAAATTTGGCAACAAAGTTCCGTAAGAATCTCGTCTGGTTTCGGTGCCATTTTGATGAATTTTGTAATCAATATATTCATATCTAAGTCCAATTCTGGTTTCCAGTTTTTCAAAAAACGTTCTGCTGAAATTGGCGTAAAGGGAATTCAAATTTTCTGTGTACTGAAACTGATTCACATTTTCCAGAGGAACATTGTTGGAAACCACACGGAAATTATTCGGAATCACATTGTTATCGAAATTTGCTTTTCCACCAACTTCAAAATTCCCGATTTTTCCCAGTGGCGCTGTGTAATCAACTTTCACAAAATAATTTCGATTTTGATTGAAATTGGCAAAATTTCTTAGTTCACTAATTGCGTCGAATTCGTCTTTCCTTGTAAAATCCATCGTACTCTTTTCCGAATCATAATTGACCCCGAGATTCACATCCAAAATCCTGTTCTTTTCTTTATCATAATATTTATAGAACAAGTTGGTTCCCAAAGTATTATTGTTTGAACGAGAATGAATGTTTTGGGAAAAAGAATTCAGAAAAACATCATTCAGATAATTGTTTTCAAAAGAATCAGATTGTGAAGTTCGATTTCCGCGGAAATATTCCACAACAAGACCAATATTATTTTTATCATTCAGTTCAAATTCTGACGTTGAAGAAAAAGATGGATTTTTGCCAGTGTAAGTGCTTTTCGAATCAATCAATTTTACCGAATTGTCTGCGTAGAAAGTATTTCTGCTGGTATTTTTTGTAATGAAAACATTATCGCTGTAGCTTCCCGTGAACGTCTGCGTAAAGTTCTTTTTGTGATAATTGAGGTTCAAACTTCCGTACTGGTTGTTCTTCGTGTTTTGAGTATTCGTAAGGGAAATGCTACCTTTCAAACCTTCGTCATCGCGTTTTTTCAAAACAATATTAATGACAGATCCTGAAGCTTCGTAACGTGAAGATGGACTTGTAATAACTTCAATTTTCATCAAGTTGTCCGCCGGAATCGTCTTAAGATATTCCTTGAGTTCTTTTCCAGTGAAAACCGATTTTCTATCATTAATGTAAACCGTCACAGATTCACCTTCCGCTTTCACATTATCTTCATTATCGATGCTCACCAAAGGCGTCATTCTCACGATGTCCCAAGTCGTATTCCCAGCAAGAATCGAACTGTTTGCGACATTGAAAACCGTTCTGTCCGCTTTGTTTTCGACGGTTGGTTTTCTGGCGACCAAAGTCACAGATTCTATTTCTTTGGATTTGATGGTATCACTTGTGGTTTGCGCTAGAAAAAGCGTTGCCGTAAGCAATCCCAGAGAGGAAAACAATATTCTCATTTCATAGTTTTCTTATAAGACAACGATTGGCGCTCGATTGTTACATCAGAATTTCAATTTTTATTAATATGAATATTAATTTTGATTAAATTTGAATCAACGTTTTGAAAACTAAACCATTAAAAAAAAATGAGCATCAAAAAAAAATTATCACCAGACGAACAATCAGAATTAATTAATATTCTAAAAATCCGTTTCGAAAAAAATCCAACGCGTCACGAGAATATGAAATGGGAAGATGTTCAGAAAAAACTTGAATCAAGTCCACACAAACTTTGGTCACTTAATGAAATGGAAAGAACCGAAGGCGAGCCAGATGTTGTTGGTTATGATAAAAAAACAGACGAATATCTCTTCTTCGATTGTTCCGCAGAAAGTCCAAAAGGCAGAAGAAGTCTTTGTTACGACAGAAAAGCGTTGGATTCCAGAAAGGAAAACAAACCAGCAAATAACGCAATCGATTTGGCTAATGAAATCGGAATTGAAATTTTAAATGAAGAGCAATATCGAGAATTACAAAAACTTGGAAACTTCGATTTGAAAACATCAAGCTGGGTAAAAACGCCGGATGACATTCGAAAATTAGGTGGTGCGGTTTTCTGTGATAAGCGTTACAATACGATTTTCCTTTATCACAATGGTGCGGAATCATATTATTCGGCGAGGGGCTTTAGGGGGATTTTGAAGGTTTGACTTGATTAAAAAGGTAAATCATCAACTGATTAACTAAAATAAAAATTTACAATAATCAAATTAATCGGATTTATTTTCTCAAAAAAACTTTATCTTCATACTTTATTTGTCTACACTACCATTTTTTTTAAAAAAATTTATGCGATTTTTTTTCGAACGCTTTGGGAAGTTTATTTTGTTTACGCTAACAATTTTAATTGTTATGGCTTTTCAAAGCTATTGGTTATGGAATAATTTTCAAAATTATAAAACGGAAATACTAGATCAAACCAAATTAAAAGTCCAACAGATATTGATGAATGATTTAATTTTTGATCGGACTTACGAAAATAATGAAATAATGGATAATGATGTCAAAGCAAAGATATCCGAAAAGTTGTCAGAAGTAATGAGTATTAAAGATCTAGCAACTGTTAATGCGGAAGTTTTCTTCTATGGTCCAAATGATGAAATTTTATATTCAAACAATGATAAAACAGTAGCCAAGGTGGATAGCCTAATTTATTATAAACTAAAACCAATATTGCAAAAAACATACAACAACCCAGACATTACTATCTATACTGAAAATGAAAAATTAAAAAAAACTTATCCAAACGGACGTACCATAAAAATTGAAAACACTACTGATCCAATAAATGATTTGTCACAAAACACAGAGACATTCCGCGTTCATATTGAAAACCTTTCTTTTATAATTATCAGCAAAATGTATGATGTCATATTTTTTTCCATTGCATATCTTATGCTGTTTTTAGGAACTATCTTTTTACTCTTAAACAATATAAAAATTAATAGAAAATTACTTAAAAATAAAGATATTTTCACACGGAATGTCACACATGAACTCAAAATTCCTATTTCCACGATAATGATTGCTGCAGAGGGGTTTGAAAAATATAATATCATTGACGAGCCAGAAGCTGCAAAAAAATATATCAGCACAATCAAACGTGCAGGTAGCCAGCTATCATTTTTTGTTGAATCCATACTCCAACACACCAAAGCTGCAAACGGAAATTCTGAAGTAGCAAATGAGTCTATAAATTTGTTAGCATTGTTGGAAGAGGTTAAATCAATTTTATCAGCGATCATCATAGAAAAAGAAGCGAATATTATCTTTAAGGATATTTCAGACAAAACTTTTATCAAGGGGAACTACGACCAGATGAGGCAAGTATTTATTAATCTTTTTGACAATGCAATCAAATATTCAGAAAGAAAACCCGATATTATTGTTTACGGAGAAAAAATAATAGATCGTATGATCATAAAAATTCATGATAATGGAATTGGTATTTCAAAAAAACATACTGAAGAAATTTTCGAGCCCTATTTCCGAGTGACAAATGACGATGTTTATAATGTGAAAGGATTTGGAATTGGATTGAGCTTTGTACGATCGGCATTGAAAAATCAAAATGGAAAAATACATGTTAGCCAATCAGATGCTAACGGAACTATAATAGAACTAAATCTTGCCGCTTATGTATAAAGCCCGGATATTATATTTGGAAGATGATTTGGATTTGGGAGAGACAACATTTGACCTTCTTGGTAGAGAGGGATATTTTGTTGAATGGTCAAAAAATGGTAATTCGGGTTTGCAAAGTTTAGAGAATAACTGCTTTGATATTGTGGTAGCAGATATTATGATGCCACAACTGGATGGCTATTCCTTCCTAAAGACAATAAGAGAGGGTGGAAATCAAATCCCATTTATCTATCTATCCGCTAGGGTTTTGACAGAAGACATACTGAAAGGATTCCAGATTGGTGCTGACGATTACATAAGAAAACCTTTTAGCCTGAAAGAACTAATTGCAAGAATCGATCGACTAATCAAAAATATTTCTAAAGCGAAAAATGATAGAAAAGAACTTTCTGTAGGTAGATATAGATATGACCCAATGACATATCAGCTAAATTATCTTGATAATAAAACCATACTTTCTCCTAGATTGGGAGAAATCCTACGCTGCTTTCTTGAGAACAAGGATGGTGTTTTGAACAGAAAGGAAATATTACTTCATTTATGGGGAGATGATAATTTTTTTAATGGGAGAAGTCTGGATGTTTTCATCTCTAAGTTAAGAAAGAAACTTTGTGAGGATCAAAATGTAAAAATCACAAATATCCGAGGCGTAGGATATCGGTTGATTGTAATGAATGAATTTTAATTTTTCATATTTTATTTAATTTAAATTTTATTCACAAAAGTTAAGCTGATTTTGCAGATTTACATTAATTAATATAAATCTGCTAATCAACAGCGATTTAAAAAATTAAATTTTCTAAATACACTCAAATAGAATTACTAAGAAAAATTTATTTTTAAGACTAAGAAGGATTTTTGCTTACCTATTATTGTTCCTGAATTTATTTTATGCTGTTGTAAGATCCTTTTGAACTGAAAAATTAAAATTAATTACAGCCAAAAATACAGATTTGCATGCTCATCAAACTACTTTTGTAATGTACGTGTCTCAGTAGCCACGTCACTCAAAACATCAAAATCAATAATTTTACCTTCTTTGTTGAACGTAAATCTCCATGTAAATTCGGGAATTAGCGCTGTATTGTAAACAGTTTCCACATGCACATCTTTTCCGTCCGAAGTTGTGTTTTTAATAGTGTAAGACAAAGGTTCTGGGAACTGTTCTATAATTTGGGGAATGATCTGATCATTCATTCCAGTTGGGAGATCTCCAATTTTCATATCAGAATCTAACAAATTTTTTATAAGATCATAATTCTTCTCTTTAAAAGCTTTGAAAATTAAATCTAATTCTGGTTTGTATTCTTTAGTGGTTTGAGCAGAAATTATGAGCGAAAAGAACATTGTTAAAAGTAGTGCTAAACATTTTTTTTTCATCATTTGTGTTTTGTTAGCTGTATTAATTATTACATTTCAAAAATACAGTATATTCTGAGCAATTTGAGTTATCATATTGTTACACAAAGTTAAATAGTGTTATCATTTATAATTAAAAGTAGTATAATTAATTACTTCAATTATTCATGCGATTCAGAATCATAATTTTTTCCATTTTTATCGACTTTTACATCAATATTAATGGCCGGAGCTGCAATCATAACTTTTTGCCAAGCGCTATAAAATTCTCGTACATAACCTGTTCTCAGCATTGCGGCACTAATCTGCATTTCCCCTTTAAACTGCTTCAAAAAGTGTATGCCAACGAAAAACTTTCCTTGGATCCAAATGTTTCTATCATTAACATCAACTGTGAAGGTGCCATCTTTAATTGCATCCTTTGTTAATTCTGCATTTATTTCTTCTTCTAAAATATTTTGGTATGGTAATCCATTTTTTTCGCTGTAAATACTGTATCTTAATACAATAGGTTGATCTGCCACCAGACTTGCAATATTCAAATTAATTGTTTTTATTTTTGCCCGTTTCTTGGTGCTGAACTGTAATGCCGTTTCCAAATTATAAACTTCTTGATTCGTTTCAGGATTTACGACAAACAAAACAGATTTGGTTTTAGTTCTTACACCCCATGTTTTATCAACTAAAACTTTTGGGGTTATGATTACTTCTTTTATTTCTTTTACCTTGTTATGCAGAACTATTACATTATCGCCTTTTTCAATAAAATTTTCTAAATTTTCCAAAAAAGTCTCATATCCAGCCACTTCTACTTTGATCTTACTGGCTCTCTTTGCGGTACTGAGATCAATTGTAAATCTGCCATTATGGTCAGCTAAGACACCAAAATTCTCTTTATCGACACCTATTTTTGCATAGGGAATCGGATGGTTTTCTTCTTTGGAAATAATTGTTCCTGAGATTACCTGAGAGTTGGCAGTAATTGATAGTAGTACAAATAGAAAGAAAACTTTTATCATAATTTTTTGGTAAGGATTTTATTATGTTTTACAAATTCAGATTGTGCATTTTCAGCATGCATAATAATAAAATTTAAATGGTAAGGCTAATAGTATTATTGACGTTTATCAAACTTAACACGCCTTATTATAATATGCATCTTTAAAATTACAAGTTCATCTAGCTTAGTTCGAGTATTTTTTGATTTACTTTTTTAGGTTTTATTACTAAAATAAAAAAAAACATAAAACACGCATTTCGACTATTAAAAAAGTCAATCTTAACTATAATCGAATATCACTGTTTCTGCTACAAAAATAAATTATCCCACACAAATTTAAGTTATTACAGAGTTATATATTGTTAAATAGTGTTAGTTGCAATTTTCAAAAATGTTCAACTTGAATTTAAAATTGTACTGATAGTATAGAAAAAAAAATTATTAATAATACAGGAATTGTATCCTAGATTAATAACAAATTATTTTGTCCCTTCGAACTATAAGTTAGGTCAATTACGCACAATCCTTGCAAACGCCCGTCAACACACAATTCACACTTTCCACTTTATAATTTTCTGGCAATGAAAATTGAACCGGAACTGGCAAACATTCTATCGTTTGGCAAACCGTACATCTGAAATGAAAATGATGTTTTGCCAGTTTTTTCTCTTCATACTTGATGCAAACAGCGAAATATTGTTTCCCATCTTCCGCTACAATTCTATGGAGAATTCCGTCTTCGCAAAACCGATTTAAGACACGATAAATTGTTGCTCTATCCATTTCCAAATTTATTTTTCCTTCGATGGCGTCTTGACTCATCGCTTTTCCGGTGTTTGTCAATAGATTGAGAACGGCTTCTTTTGCGGGTGTGTTTCTTCGTTTCATTTTTATTAATGCGATTCTGTTGCAATAATAGAAATTAATCTTAACTTTGGCAAGAGTTAAACAAGAAATTTAAAATTTGAAAATGGAAAATCAGTTTGATGTAATAATAATTGGAGGCAGTTACGCTGGACTTTCATCAGCAATGTCATTGGGAAGGTCATTAAGAAAAGTTTTGGTTATTGACAGTGGAAAACCTTGCAACGAACAAACGCCTCATTCACAAAATTTCTTGACGCAAGATGGGAAAACGCCGAAAGAAATCTCAAATATTGCCAAAGAACAAATGGAGAAATATAAAACTGTCGAGTTTTACGAAGGCTTCGCAACATCAGGAATCAAAACAGAAAATGGTTTTGAAATCACAACTGAAAACGGCAACAAGTTTCAATCCAAAAAAATGATTTTCGCAACCGGAATTGTGGACGAAATTCCGAATATCAAAGGTTTCAATGAATGCTGGGGAATTTCATTAATCCATTGTCCATATTGTCACGGCTACGAATTTAAAAATAAAAAAACAGGAATCATTGCTAATGGCGATCGTGGTTTTCACATTGCTTCTTTAGTAAATAATCTTACAAAAGATTTGACTATTTTCACAAGAGGAAAAGCCAATTTTACTGATGAGCAAATTGAAAAATTAAGAAAAAACAATATTGAAATCATCGAAACTGAAATTGACGAATTGAAACATCAAAATGGAAATGTTGAAAGTCTTATTTTATCTGATGGCAAAGTTTTGAACTTCGAAGCGGTTTATGGTGCGTTTACTTTTACTCAACATTCCGACATCGCCGAATCTTTGGGTTGCGAAATGACAGAAATGGGCCACATCAAAATTGACCAATTTCAGAAAACAAATGTTGCAGGATTATTGGCTTGCGGTGACAATTCTAGTCCGATGCGCTCGGTTGCCAATGCGGTTTATACTGGAAATCTTGCTGGTGCGATGGTGAATGCGGAGTTGGTCAATGATAATTTTTAAAAACAAAAACCACATCTTACGATATGGTTTTTGTTTTATATCAAAGTCTAAAGCTTAAAACTTCAAATCTCCATTCACGTCTCTTACAGCTTGTGCTGCTTCTGCAAACTTCGCTTTTTCTTCTTCTGTCAAAGTGATGTTTACGATTTTCTCAACACCATCTTTTCCGATGATTGCAGGAACTCCAAGACAGATGTCGCTTTCGCCATATTCGCCGTCAAGCATCAATGAACAAGGAATCATTTTCTTTTGGTCGCAAAGGATAGATTGAACCATTACAGAAACTGCTGCGCCCGGTGCGTACCAAGCTGAAGTTCCTAATAATTTGGTCAAGGTTGCACCACCAACTTTAGTTTCTTCGATTACGTTGGCTTTTTGCTCATCGCTCAAGAATTCTGAAACTGGAACACCATTTCTGGTAGCTTTGCTGAAAAGTGGCAACATCCCTGTGTCAGAATGCGCTGCGATTACCATTCCGTCTACGTCGGAGATTGGAGATTCCAAGGCTTCCGCCAATCTGTATTTGAATCTTGCAGAGTCCAACGCACCACCCATTCCGATGATTCTTTCTTTTGGAAGACCAGATGTTTTGTGAACCAAATATGCCATTGTATCCATCGGGTTAGAAACCACAATGATGATCACGTCCGGCGAATGTTTTACCAAGTTTTCCGTTACTTCTTTTACGATTCCAGCGTTGATGCCGATCAATTCTTCTCTCGTCATTCCCGGTTTTCTTGGGATTCCAGAAGTGATCACGGCTACTTTGGAACCTGCAGTTTTGGAGTAATCTCCTGTTGTTCCAGTGATTTTGGTATCAAAACCATTAAGTGAAGCTGTTTGCATAAGGTCCATTGCTTTTCCTTCCGCGAAACCTTCTTTGATGTCCACCAAAACAACTTCTGCTGCAAAATCTTTCATTGCGATGTATTCTGCACAACTAGCTCCTACTGCGCCTGCGCCAACTACGGTAACTTTCATAATATATTTGTTTATTGTTTTTATTGTATTGCCCGTAAATATAATAAAACTTCCAAAGGCGGAAAAAAAAATAATTCTAACATTTATCATATTTTGATCTTGATATTCATTATCATATGATATAATTTGCGATACAATAATTGAGACCTTAATCAAATGTGATTCATATTTTGTAAATTTGCTTTGAAAAAAATTAAAAATATGTCAGAAAACAACATAAAGTCAATCGCAGTTTTGACTTCCGGAGGCGATGCGCCAGGAATGAACGCTGCATTGAGAGCTGTTGTAAGAACAGCAAATCATTTCAATATAGATTGCTACGGAATCCGCGAGGGTTACAACGGTCTTATTGCAGGAGATGTTACAAAGATGGGACCTCGTTCCGTTAAGAATATAATCAACCAAGGCGGAACGATTCTGAAATCTGCCAGATCCAAAGAATTTATGACGCCGGAAGGCCGTAAAAAAGCTTTTGAGCAATGTCAGAAATTGGGCATTGACGCGTTGGTTTGTATTGGTGGAGACGGAAGTTTTACCGGTGCAAAAGTCTTCAATGAAGAGTTCGGAATCAAAGTAATTGGCGTTCCGGGAACTATCGACAACGATATTTTCGGAACTGATAAAACGATTGGTTACGACACTGCGCTCAACACAGCAATGGACGCGATTGACAAAATACGTGATACTGCAACTTCCCACAACAGAGTTTTCTTTGTAGAAGTTATGGGTCGTGATGCAGGTTTCATCGCTCTTAACAGCGGTATTGCAACTGGAGCTTTGGATATCCTTATCCCAGAAAGAAAAGACAGTTTGGAAGATCTCTTCAACACTTTCAGAACGGCTGAGAAAGTTGGAAAATCATCCAGCATCGTAGTTGTAGCAGAAGGCGAAGAGTTAGCCAGCATTTATGACTTAGCAAAAGCCACAAAAGAAGAATTTCCAAGTTACGATATCCGTGTAACAATTTTGGGCCACATCCAAAGAGGAGGATCACCAAGTTGCGCAGACAGAGTGCTTGCAAGTAATCTTGGTTACGGCGCAGTAATAGGATTGATGGAAGGCAAAAACAAAGTGATGGTAGGAATGCAATCCAACAAAATAGTTTATACACCTATCGAAGAAGCTATCAAAAAACATAACGAAATAGATAAAGATTTGCTTAAAATTGCTGAGATTTTAGCGATGTAATTCCTTATTTTTTCGTAAATTTATAGTAATAAAAAAACCTTAATATTTTAAATAATATGTCAACAATTAAAGTAGGAATCAACGGATTCGGAAGAATCGGACGTTTAGTATTCAGAGCAATGACTGAGAGAGAAAACATCGAAGTTGTAGGTATCAATGACCTTATCGATGCAGAATACATGGCTTATATGCTAAAATACGATTCAGTTCACGGAACGTTCAAAGGAGAAGTATCAGTTCAAGGTAATAACCTTGTGGTAAACGGAAAAACAATCCGTGTAACTGCTGAGAAAGATCCTAACAACCTAAAATGGAATGAAGTAGGTGCAGAATATATAGTAGAATCTACAGGATTATTCTTATCTAAAGAAACTGCACAAGCTCATATCAACGCTGGAGCTAAGAAAGTAATCCTTTCTGCGCCACCAAAAGATGATACGCCAATGTTTGTAATGGGTGTAAACCATAAAGAATTAACTAGCGACATCGAAATCTTCTCAAACGCATCTTGTACTACAAACTGTCTTGCACCTCTTGCAAAAGTAATCCACGATAACTTCGGGATTGCAGAAGGTCTTATGACAACTGTACACGCTACAACTGCAACTCAAAAAACTGTAGATGGGCCATCTGCAAAAGACTGGAGAGGTGGTAGATCTGCGCTTAACAACATCATTCCTTCTTCTACAGGTGCTGCAAAAGCGGTAGGAAAAGTAATCCCTTCTCTTAACGGGAAATTGACTGGAATGTCTTTCAGAGTTCCAACTGCTGACGTTTCTGTAGTAGATTTAACTGTAAAATTGGACAAACCAACATCTTACGAAGAAATCTGTGCAGCTATCAAAACTGCATCTGAAGGTGATCTTAAAGGAATTCTTGGTTACACAGAAGACGCTGTAGTTTCTCAGGATTTCGTAAGCGATTCTAGAACTTCTATCTTCGATAAAGAGGCTGGAATTATGTTGAACCCAACTTTCGTAAAATTAGTATCTTGGTACGACAACGAATGGGGATATTCTAACAAATTGGCAGATATGCTTGTACATTCAGCTTCTTTGTAATCTGAAGCTTTTTGATAAAATCAAAACCTCTGAATTAATTTTCAGAGGTTTTTTATTTGATTTAATAAATGAGTTATAATCAATTCTAAAAAAACTAAGCTTACTTTAGGCAGTGTAAGACTTCTCTATGATCATACCAAGCTTGCTATTGGGTAAGACTAAGCCTACTATTTGTGACAGATAACTTAGCATTTATTCAATAATGAATTTCTGACTTGTAAACTGTCCTTCATCATTAGTCAATTCTAAGATGTAAATTCCTTTTCTAAAACGGCTGACATCAATACTATAATTTTCATTTAGGAAATCATTTCTCAACAATTCTCTACCTGACATATCATAAATATTAAACCTGATTAATTTTGAAGCTGTTGCAATATATAGTCTTTCAGAAGTTGGATTCGGATAGATTCTCACTTTTTGAACTTTGAGATTATCAGTACCCAAACTTGATTCTTCGCCGCCAATAATTCTTGTAATCCTATTTCTTCCAATACCATTATATGATGTAAAATCACCAACAGCAATGAACTTTTCATCTTGATTTATTAGTCTGTAAACGGGTTTATTAGCACCATTTGAAGTTTTATTAAATGTCAAATCCAATGCTCCGCCAGTATTAAGTCTTGCAATATAATTTCTGTTAACATTGTTGAATTTTGTAAAACTACCTCCAATCAATATTTTACCATTAGCATCCAACACTACCGTTTCCACCGTTGCATTAGCACCTATTCCAGGTGTGAAAGACGTATCCCTGCTCCCATTGGCATTCAGTCTTATGATTCTGTTGATAGCAAAATTGTTATAAATTGTGAAATTACCAACCACCAAAATTTTACCGTCCTGCTGGATTTCGGTATTAAAAACAACATTATTTGCGCCTGTACCAACAGCAAAGGATTTATCCAGCGTCCCATCTGCATTGATTCTTGCCAGTCTATTTCTTGATACACCATCGTAAGTTGTGAAGCTTCCTGTGATTAAGATTTTATTATCGGACTGAAGTTTCATCGAATAGATTGCATTATTGGCTCCGCTCAAAGGAAGGAAAGTGTTGTCAATAGTTCCATCTGTATTAAGTCTCAAAATGTAGTTGGCAGATTTTGTATTGAAAACCGTAAAATCACCGCAAATCAGGATTTTCCCATCAGGCTGAATCAAAATATCTCTGACCGGATCAGTAGGTCCATAACCGATTTTGAAATCATTGTCAACAGAACCTGTGGAAGAAAGCCTTACCAGATATGATTTGGGAAGGCCGTTAAAAGTTTGAAAATCTCCTCCTATCAAAATTTGATTATCACTTTGCGAGGCCACAGCTCTTACCGTTAAGTCTGCTCCGGTACCTGTTTGCAGCGTATTGTCCACACTACCGTCGGCATTTATTCTGGCAATTCTGTTATTCAGATGATCGTTGAAGCTGTTGAAGTTTCCCACGATGATCATTTTTTTGTCAGACTGCTCAGCAACGTCTCTGACAGATCCATCAGCACCATTCCCAGGATTGAAGCTATAATCCAGTGTTCCCTCAGGATTTATTCTGGAAAGGTAATGCTTGACATTATTATTGAAAACAAAATAACTGCCTCCTACCACTATTTTTCCATCAGACTGCTGCTGAAAACTTGTAGTGCTGGAACCAAACCCCTTCCCCGTATTAAAACCTGAATCAATCGTTCCATTTTCATTTATCTTAACCATATAATTTCGCATTATTCCGGCATAGACTGTGAAATCGCCACCTAAGAGCAACTTATTATCATTAAGTATTAAGATATTTCTGACAATACTATTCGTTCCGGAGCCAGTTACAAAGCTTTCATCAATGCTGGCATTCATATTAATCTTTATAATGCCGCTTTTATTGATATTATTGTATCTGCTAAATTTTCCACCTACAAATATTTTATCATTGTTTGAAAGCAATATTTTATAGACAATATTATTAAATCCTGTAGTGGCAAAAGACTCATCAATGCTTGCATCAGGATTTATTCTAACAATATAATTTTTGGAAGTAGAATTATAGTTTGTAAAATTTCCACCAGCCAAGACTTTCCCGTCTGGCTGTACAGCTACAGAGTAAACATGCGAATTAAAGCCATTGGACGTATCAAAAGAATTATCAACACTTCCATCAGCATTCAGCCTCGCAAGATATTTTGTATCAACTCCGTTGAATTTTGTGAATTGTCCGCCGATAATGATCTTTCCGTCGTTTTGCAAAGCAATACATTCTATGACACTATCAGCACCAGTTCCTGTTACAAAAGTAGCATCAATGGTTCCATTGTCATTAAGTCTTACAATCCGGTTTTTGGAAATGCCATTAAAGGTGGTAAAACTGCCGCAAACAAGGATTTTCCCATCTGCCTGTTTTATAAAAGACGATACATAATTATTGGCTCCTGAGCCGATAAGAAAAGTATTATCAAAACTTCCATCAGTATTGATTCTCGCCAAAGACTTAGCAGAAAGCGAGTTATATGTCGTGAAATCACCACCGATGATAATTTTACCATCAGCCTGAATCATAATATCTTTCACATAATCATTAGCTCCATCTCCCAATCCAAAACCAAGATCGGAAGAATTAAAACTAACATCCGTATTCCCAGGTTGCGCATAAGTAAAAAATAAAACAAATAAAAATATAATTGATAAAACTTGTCTCATCCACAAAAAATATCCGCAAATGTAAATGATATTTTGGAAACAATGATAGATTTATTATTAATGTAATCTTAAACATTTAATTAAAATTACATTATTTAATCAATTAAAAAAATTAGGCATTCAGAATTAAAATGATTATTTTTGAGAATAATTTTTTGAAACGATGAGTACTATTGACGATAAGAAAAAAGCACTGCAACTGGTGCTTGAAAAACTAGATAAAACCTACGGAAAAGGAACCGTAATGACTTTGGGCGAGGATTCTGTGGACCACACGATAGAAGTAATTCCATCAGGTTCATTGGGAATCGACTTGGCTTTGGGCGTTGGCGGATATCCAAGAGGAAGAGTGATCGAGATCTACGGACCAGAATCTTCCGGTAAAACAACATTAACTTTACACGCAATTGCAGAAGCACAAAAAACTGGTGGAATAGCTGCTTTTATTGATGCTGAGCACGCATTCGACAGAGGTTATGCTGCGAAATTGGGTGTTGATCTTGAAAACTTAATTATCTCTCAACCGGATAATGGTGAGCAAGCTTTGGAGATTGCAGACAACTTGATCAGATCAGGTGCAATTGACATCGTGGTAATCGATTCTGTTGCTGCATTGACTCCAAAAGCTGAGATCGAAGGCGAAATGGGAGATTCCAAAATGGGTCTTCACGCAAGATTGATGTCTCAAGCTTTGAGAAAATTGACAGGTTCAATTTCAAGAACAAAATGTACCGTCATCTTCATCAACCAGCTTCGTGAAAAAATCGGTGTAATGTTCGGAAATCCTGAAACTACAACTGGAGGAAACGCTTTAAAATTCTACGCATCTGTAAGAATTGACATCAGAAAAGCAAGTGCGCCAATCAAAAATGGTGACGAAGCCGTTGGAAGCCGTGTGAAAGTGAAAATTGTGAAAAACAAGGTAGCACCACCTTTCAAAATGGCAGAGTTTGATATTATGTACGGAGAAGGAATTTCTAAATCTGGAGAGATTCTTGATACAGCTGTAGATCTTGCAGTAGTTAAGAAAAGTGGATCTTGGTTCAGCTACGAGGAGACAAAATTGGGTCAAGGCCGTGATGCAGTGAAAGAGGTATTGAAAGACAACCCTGAACTTTCTGAAGAGATTGAAGGAAAAATCAGAGAAATCATCAAAAATAAATAACATCAAAGTTATAAAAAAACAAAGGCTGTGAAAATTCACAGCCTTTGTTTTTATTTAAAGAAATAAGTTAATCCTAAACTAATAACCTGTTCTGATTTTTTCTTTGCAATTCCTGCATAACCTGCCTCAGATGGACTATTTTTCAAATCAGGATATGCGTTGGACAATCCGATGTCATATTTCAATGCAAGCTCTAATTGTCTTTTATAACTGAAACCTACACCTGCACCAATTCCTAAATTAAATGGATTGGCTTTACCATAGCTATCTTTTTCATATTCACGCTTATTGCTATTTTTCACGTTTTGATCAATCAAGAAATTAAATCTCGGACCTATCAATCCATAAAATTCGGATTCTGCTTCGGAAAAATAAGCTTTGAAATTAAAAGGAACACTTAGATAATTATTAGCATAAACAGCATCATATCCGGGTCTGCCTTTTGCATCCTTCGCCTTTCCAGATTCTCCAGCTCCAAAATACAATACTTCCATTTGTAGGTAATATTGCTCAGCATTGCCAATTGGTGCCTGAGCCGTCACACCTCCTAAAACTGAAATTCTGGCTCCCGAAGGATTGTGCGCGTTTCTAACTCTGGAATATGTTCCTCCTGCAACCAAACCAAATTCAGTTGACCTGAGATCAAGTTGTGCTTGAGATAACAATGATGATAAAATTAAAGATGCAAAAAGGATCTTTTTCATGTGTGTGTTTTTAAATATTTTCTGGTTCAAATTTAAATAAAAAAAATGAGAAGCTCAGATAGAGCTTCTCAAAATATATTTAATAAAAGATTTTGATCAATTATATTAAGCAAGAACTTTCGCTACAGTAACTCCGATTTCTGCTGGAGAATCTACGACGTGAATTCCGTTTTCTGCCATGATAGCCATTTTTGCTTGTGCAGTATCATCATCACCTCCTACAATTGCACCTGCGTGACCCATTGTTCTTCCTTTTGGAGCAGTTTGTCCTGCGATGAAACCTACAACTGGTTTTGTAGAACCACTCGCTTTGTACCATCTTGCAGCCTCAGCTTCCAAAGATCCACCGATTTCACCGATCATTACAACCGCTTCAGTTTCTGGATCGTTGATGAACAATTCCAAAGCTTCTTTTGTAGTCGTTCCAATGATTGGGTCTCCACCAATTCCGATAGCTGTAGAAACTCCGAAACCAGCTTTCACAACTTGATCTGCCGCTTCGTAAGTTAAAGTTCCAGATTTTGAAACGATACCAACTTTTCCTTTTTTGAAAACAAAACCTGGCATAATACCGATTTTTGCTTCGTCTGAAGTGATGATACCAGGACAGTTTGGACCGATCAAACGAACGTCTCTATCTTGGATATAGTCCTTAACTTTTACCATATCAGCAACAGGAATCCCTTCTGTGATACATACAATAACTTTGATACCTGCCTCAGCAGCTTCCATTACAGCATCTGCAGCAAATGCAGGCGGAACGAAAATAATACTCACATTAGCTCCTGCTTTTTCTACAGCTTCTGCCACAGAATTGAAAACTGGCTTACCAAGGTGCTCAGAACCTCCTTTTCCTGGAGTTACACCACCAACAACGTTGGTTCCGTAATCGATCATTTGACCTGCGTGGAAAGTACCTTCGTTACCTGTAAATCCTTGTACGATAACTTTAGAATCTTTGTTTACTAATACTGACATTTTTTATTGTAATTTATTGATTTTATAAAACTTTGTTATTCGCAAAATTAACGATAATAATCCAAAAATTTCTTGTAATCCTTAATTTTTTAGATTAATAAAATATGATTTACTTCAGATTTTTGATTTTAACTTCCTTTCTAAGGTAATCTCGGAATTCTTCAGCAATTGGTCCGAAGTAAGTTCCTTTTTTCAAATCTCTATTAACGCCAACTTTTGCAAGAAGCACAGTTCCTTTTTCTATTCTAACGCCAGAAGCCATTCCAACTTGTCCCCAAATCGTCACTTCATCCTCGATGATACAACATCCGGCAATTCCCGTTTGAGAAGCGATAAGACATTTTTCACCAATAATTGTGTCGTGTCCAATTTGAATTTGATTGTCCAAAACAGAACCTTCGCCAATGATCGTAGAATCTGTAACGCCACGATCAATCGTACAACCGTTTCCGATTTCAACATTGTTACCAATGACAACGTTTCCTACAGAGATCAATCTGTCGAAATTTCCGTCGAGTTTTCTGTAATAGAATGCATCGCCACCAAGAACTGTATTCGCTTGGATGATAACATTATCACCGATAACTGTTCTGTCTCCAATCACAACATTCGGGAAAATATGACAGTTCTTCCCTATTCTGATTTGATTCCCAAGTACAACAGAGGAATGGATGAATGTTCCGTCTCCAACTTCGATGTCGTGAAGTTCTTCTTTGAAATTCGAAATTCTTGTGAAGTGTGTATTGATTTTATTAAAATCTCGGAATGGATCATCGGAAACCAAAAGTGCTTTGCCTTCCGGACAATCCACTTCTTTGTCGATTAGAATAATTGTCGCGTCGGAATTGAGTGCTTTGTCGTAATATTTTGGATGGTTTACAAAAACAATTTCTCCTGCTTTCACCATGTGGATTTCATTGGTTCCTAGAACTGGAAAGTCTTCTGCGCCAATATATTTTGCATTGATGATGTCAGCAATTGTTTTGAGTTGTTGTGGTTGATTGAATGTCATAGTTGGATGTTAGAATTTAGACATTTGATATTAGATGGAAATCGTCTTTATGGATGCGAATCTGCAGCCCGACTTGAGTGGAAATCCTTTTTTGAGTAATCTTCGAGTTCTACTGAATGGAAAACGTCGACAAAAAAGATTGGGAGCGGAAGGCGGAAAAGCTGCCATAAAAAGAAAGCTGAAAACTTCACGCTTCCAGCTTTCTGATATAATTTATTTTACTCTTTCTAGGTAAGATCCGTCTTCTGTGTTGACTTTGATCTTGTCGCCTGGCTCGATGAACAATGGAACGTTGATTCTCGCTCCGGTTTCTACGATTGCATTTTTCAAGGCGTTGGTTGCGGTATTTCCTTTGATTCCTGGATCTGCCTCGATCACTTCTAGGTAAACCGATTGTGGCAATTCTGCAGAAAGTGGCGTTTCGTCTGCTTCTTTCAAGATGATCGTCACTTCTTCTCCTGGTTTCATAAACTGAGAATTCTCGATCATTTCTTTGTCAAGATAAAGCTGAGAGAAATCGTCGTTGTTCATAAAGTGGAAGCCATTCTCGTCATCGTACAGATACTGGAATTTTCTTGTGATCACTTTCACTTCGTCGATCTTGTGACCTGCGGAGAATGTATTGTCCAATACTTTTCCGTTGGTTACAGATTTCATTTTTGTTCTTACGAAAGCAGGTCCTTTTCCTGGTTTTACGTGCATAAACTCTATCACTTTGAAAATATCATTGCTGAATTCTATGCAAAGTCCTTTTCTAATATCGTTGCTTGTTGCCATTAGTTATGTATAAACTTGTATTATTTTTTATTCTTTGTTGGATCCGTATCCTTTTACAATTCCTCTTGGTGAGTTTTGGATGAATTGAATGATCTCATCTCTTTCCACGGTTGGAAGCATCTCTTTTTCAATGAATTCAATTGCTTGAGTTGTATTCATTTTCATTTGGAAAATTGCTCTGTAGATTTTTTGGATTTCGAAGATCTTATCATTGGTAAAACCTCTTCTTCTCAATCCTACAGAATTGATTCCAGCGTAAGAAATTGGCTCTCTCGCTACTTTTACGTAAGGTGGAATATCTTTTCTAATTAATGAACCTCCAGAGATCATCACGTGTTTTCCAATCTTTCCAAATTGTTGAACGGCAGAAAGTCCGCCCATTACTACAAAATCTCCGATCTCTACGTGTCCTGCGATTCCGCAACCGTTTGCAATGATAACATTGTCACCTACGATGCAATCGTGCGCTACGTGGGAAGTTGCCATGATCAAACAATTGTTTCCAATTTTTGTATATCCTAAGGCTTTTGTACCTCTGTTGATAGTAACACATTCTCTAAGCGTAGTTCCGTCTCCGATAATCACCTGAGTGTCTTCACCATCAAATTTAAGATCCTGTGGAACTGCACCAATCACTGTTCCTGGAAAAATTTTGCAATTTTTACCAATCTTTACATTTTCCATAATGGTCACATTAGGACCAATCCAAGTGTCAGAACCAACTGTAACGTTGGCGCCAATGGTTGTAAATGGTTCTATGGTAACATTTTTGCCAATCTTTGCGCGAGGATCTACTGCCGTAAGCTGGTGAATCATAAATTAATTTTTTGTTTTTGCAACTTGGGCCATCAACTCAGCTTCTACAACTACGCTGTCTCCAACATATCCGTAACCTTGCATATGTACGATTCCTCTTCTGATCGGTTCTATCAATTCAATTTTGAATATCAGCTGATCTCCAGGAACTACTTTTTTCTTGAATTTCACATTATCCATTTTCACAAAGTAAGTGGAATAATTTTCTGGATCTGGAACATTAGCCAAAACCAAGATCCCACCAACCTGAGCCATTGCCTCGATTTGCAAAACGCCTGGCATTACTGGTTCTTTCGGGAAGTGACCTACGAAAAATGGCTCGTTCATAGAAACATTCTTCAGTCCAACCACGTGGGTTTCTGACAATTGTAAAATCTTATCAACCAAAAGAAACGGCGGTCTGTGAGGCAATAATTTCATAATGCCATTGATATCAAAAACAGGTTCTGCTTTCAAATCAAAATCAGGAACATTTTTTCTTTTTTGCAATTTGTATTGTCTGTTAAGTTTTTTCGCGAACTGCGTATTTACAAAGTGTCCAGGCTTGTTGGCAATCACTCTACCTTTGATTCTAACGCCAACTAAAGCCAAATCTCCAATCACATCCAATAGTTTGTGACGAGCGGCCTCATTTGGAAAATTAAGGGTAAGATTGTCAAGAATTCCGTTTGGACGGATAGAAACTTCGTCTTTACCGAAAGCTAATTTCAATTTTTCTGTAGTTTCTGGCGTCAATTCTTTATCAACATAAACGATAGCATTGCTGATATCACCTCCTTTGATAAGATTCGCATCCAAAAGTTGCTCCAACTCGTGCAAGAAACTGAATGTTCTAGCCGGTGCAATTTCTTCTTTGAACTCAGTCAGGTTTTTCATACTGGCGTTTTGAGTTCCAAGAACTTTGGTTCCAAAATCTACCATTGTTGTAATTTCGTAATCGTCTGCAGGAATGACTGTGATCTCAGAACCTGTGGAAGGATCGATGTAGTTCATCACTTCTTTCACCACAAGATATTCTCTCGCAAGATCTTGCTCCTTAACGCCAGCTTTTTCAATAGCTTCTACAAAATATTTGGAAGAACCATCCAAGATTGGTGGCTCTGCACTATTCATTTCAAGGAAGGCATTATCAATATCCATCCCGACCAAAGCAGCCAAAAGATGCTCGCAAGTGTGGATTTTGACACCTAACTTTTCCAGAGTAGTTCCTCTTTCTGTAGTGGTTACGTAATTGACATCAGCCTCTACCTGAGGATGACCTTCGAGATCTGTTCTTACGAATACGAATCCGGTGTTTTCTTTAGCCGGTTTGATTGTAAGATTGACCTCTTTTCCTGTGTGAAGACCAATACCCGAAAGCTTGATTTCTTCGCTGATTGTTTTTTGTTTATCACTCATTGTAATAGTTTTGAGGCGGGAAGAACTGTGTCTTGGCTCCTGATACCTTTACTCTGATTTTTTATTTTCTAAATCGTTTATTCTCTTGACTATGTCGGTAAAATTACGGAAATGTACGTAATTTCTTCTGTAATCGCTGTAATTAATTGCTGGTGAACCGTAAAGTGTCTCACCATCTTTCGCCGCGTGGTTTACGCCACTTTGTGCTTGAATTTTAACTTGATTTCCAATCTTGATGTGACCAACAATTCCTACTTGTCCCCCAATTTGATTCCAATCTCCAATGACGGTTGATCCTGCAATTCCCGCTTGAGCCGCAATTACATTATTCTCACCAATAATTACGTTGTGTGCAATTTGAATCAAATTATCAATCTTAGTTCCTTTGCCAATAATTGTAGAGCCGATGGTTGCGCGGTCTATACTACAATTGGAACCAATTTCTACATCGTCTCCAATGATGACATTTCCCAATTGTGGAATTTTCTTAAAACCTTCTGCAGTTGGCTGGAAACCAAAGCCATCACCACCAATTACGGTATTGGAATGGATAACGCAATTATCACCAACGATGCAATAATCATATATTCTTGCGCCACTGTCAATTTTGCAATTCTTACCAATCTTTACACCTTTTCCGATATAAACATGAGGGAAAATTTGCGTACCATCGCCTACCGTAGCTTTCTCAGAAACGTAAGTAAATGCGCCAATGTAAACATCCTCGCCTACTTTTGCAGTCTCGTGGAAATGAGAACCAGCTTCGATTCCGGTTTTCCTTCCTTGCATCTCTTGATAAAGATTCATCAAAATCTGAAAAGAAAGATAAGCATCTTCCACAGCGATAATCACTGGTTTGTAATCTCTGTTTTCTACAAGATTTTCAGAAACTATCAAAACCGCACAATCCGTGCTATCGATATAATGTGAAAAACGACTTTGACCAACAAAAGACAAATGTCCCTGTTGACCATTTTCTATAGGCGAAACTCCAGAGATGACAGTCTTTCCGTCACCAATGATTTTTCCATTTATTAATTCTGCAATTTGTTCTGCGCTAAATTCCATAGTTTGCAAAGATAAATATTTTATTAATTATCTATTAATTTTTTATGACGAATCAAATACAGATTTACTTTAATAAATAATCTACTTTTATTTTCATTAAGTTTAAAGCAACAACATTACAAAATCTCTCTCGGAAAATATGCGATATATTTCTTGGTGGCAGTTTCCATGCATCCGAACAAAATCTGATTTTCCGATTCTTCCAACTTGAATTTATTTCCCGTCTTATCCATCAAGTAAATCGGCTGTTTATCAGTATCGTAAGGTAAAAGTATTCTGGAAATCTGGCCAACTAATTCTTCCGCATTATTGATATTAAAATATTGATTCGTCTTATCAATTTTTTCTTGGATAAATTCTTCAGAAAATGGTTTTGACGAAATAATACTTTTCGGAAAATCTCTATAAATTACCACTTTGCAAAGCTTGGATAAGATAAAATCTGGATTCTCTGTCCACTCTTTTATTGCCTGGAAAACATCCATATCATCGAGCATTGTGAATCTTCTGATGTCTTCTTCCGTGGCTACATCAAATTTATTTTTAATCAAAAAATATTTCAAATTTGATGGCGCGTCTAATTCTAAATTTTGAGAAACCAAATATTTAGCTCTATTTAGAATCTGAACCAAAACGTGTTCTGCCAACGCCGCTGTTTTGTGGTAATAAACCTGCCAATACATAAACATTCTGGCGGTCAAATAATTCTCGATAGAATAAATTCCTTTTGCATCAATGACCAATTTTTCATCGCTCACGTTCATCATTGAGATGATTCTTTCCACATTCACGTCGCCTTCGGAAACGCCTGTGTAGAAACTATCTCGCTTCAAATAATCCATCCTGTCAACATCCAACTGCGAGGAAATCAATTGGTTGAAAAACATTCTATGGTATTTTCCCTGGAACATTTCAATCGCCAAATCCAGTTTCCCATCGAATTCTTGATTCAATCTTGTCATCAACAAAATCGAAATTTTCTCGTGGTGCCAATCGTCCATCAACCTATTTTCCAGTGCGTGGGAAAATGGACCGTGACCAATATCGTGCATCAAAATTGCTAACATCGCCGCTTCCTCTTCCTCTTTTGAAATCTTGATTCCTTTTAGCTTCAAAGTTTCCAACGCTTTGAACATCAAATTCATCGCACCCAAAGCGTGGTGAAATCTCGTATGTTTTGCGCCTGGAAAAATCAGCGAAAGCAAGCCGGTTTGGGAAATGCGTCTTAGCCTTTGAAAATAAGGATGTTCTATGACGTCAAACAGAATCTCGTGTGGAATTTTGATAAAGCCGTGAACGGGGTCGTTGATGATTTTGAGTTTGTTCTGCACCGATGATAATTGATAAATGATTATTGATGAATGATACAAAAATAGGGAAAATGGATGATTTTATATACAATTAAAGTTGACTATCAATTTTAATGAATCAGAATTACAATAAAAAAATAGATTTGTATATTTGATTAAAATACTGAGATGACCTACGCAGAAAAAAATATTATCAAAACTTATTCTAATCTTCTCGAGAATCTAAGCTCTATCGGGAAACGTGAATTGCTTGAAAGATTGACAAAATCATTGAAACGAGAAAAAAAATTGAAAGAAAAAGATTTTTTCAATTCTTTTGGTGCATTCTCTGAGGAAAAATCCGCTGAAGAAATCATTTCAGAAATCAAAGAAAGCAGAAAATTTAGAGAGAAGGATTTAAAGTTTTAAACCTGTATGCAATATCTTCTCGACACCAACATTTGTGTTTTCTTTCTGCGTGGAAAACTGAATCTTGATGAAATCATTCGCGAAAAAGGAATTTCAAACTGTTTCATTTCTGAATTAACTGTTTTCGAACTTAAATTTGGTGCAGAAAATAGTGACAATCCGAAAAAATCTCACAAAGCAGTTGACAACTTCATCAATGGACTTTCTATCATTCCAATCATTGGTTCTGTTGAAAAATACGCTGAAATCAAAGTTAAATTAAGAAAAAATGGAACGCCTTTGCACGACGAATTTGATTTAATCTTGAGTGTTACTGCGCTCACAAACAGATTAACTTTGGTCACCGATAATATTAAGGATTTTAAGAATATCGAAAATCTTAAAATTGAAAATTGGTTCGAAAGACATCACTAGAATCTCAAATCAAAATCCTTAAACTCTTCGGCAAAACCTTAATAGAAATCGGGGATTTTATCTTTTTGAATTCGCCGTCGATGTGCCAGTTTCTGGTGTTGACCTCGAAATCGATTTCTGAAACTGGAAGATAAGTCACGTAATCATCATCTTTCAAACGTTTTGTGAACATTCTGAAAGCGAAAAAAGGCGAATAGGTCAAAGGGAATTTTTTCACCAAAACCAAATCCACCAAACCATCACTTTTGCTCGCCATTGGTGCAATATATGCGTTGTTGCCGAACTGGCGCGTGTTTGCGACATTCACCATTAAGTAAGTTCCGTTGTAGGATTCAAATTTGGAATCCGCAAACTTGATTGTGATTGGTTTGTAATTGAAAAAAGTCTGAATGGAAACTTTGATGTAATTTTTGAAACCGCGGTTGGTCTTTTCAAATTCCTTCACAACCTTTCCGTCAAAACCAGTTCCTGAAACGTTGATAGAGAAATGATCATTCACCGTAAATGTATCGATTTCACGAAATTTCTCATTTTTAATTTTATCTAATAATAAGGAGATATTTTTGCTGAAATTGGTTTCGTTGGAAAATCCATTTCCTGAACCTGCAGGGAAAACTGCTAAAATCTTTTCTGAATTAATGAGTTTCTTCGCCACTGTAGAAATCGTTCCGTCGCCACCAACAGCGACAAAAACATCAATATTTTTCCAATGTTCATCAATGAAAGCATCTGTATTTTCCAGAGATTTCGAAACCAGAAACAGAGGATTTTCCAGTTTTTTTGAAAGCTCGTCCAAAAAAGGCTGGTAATTTTTTTTTGCGGAAAATGGGTTGATGATGAAGGCTACGTTCATAGGTTCAAAAGTAAAAATACTCTGAGGATTTCAGAGTATTTTTTTAGGTTAATTTTTTATGGAATTTTATTTTCAAGTGGCTTCCCTTCGTCAAGCTCAGGATAAACTTCGTCTCAGCCTGACAACTTAACAAAGACTTGTCTTTACAATAACCTATATCCTTTTACTGTCGGCTTTCCAATGATTTATACTTTCCTTTATTTTTGAAGCTGACAAATCGTTTTCACTTGCTTTGCTTATTAATTAAATCAAATCTTGGTCTTCGGAAAATCTAAGTGCGAAGATTTGAGAATCGGAAAATTGGTAAGGTGAATTTTCAAGTCTTGTTCCGGTCAAAGTGAAATATCTAAGCTTAAATTCATTAATGATAATTCTGTCCTGAAGACCGACTGCATAATGTTGTCTCAACATATAGGAGATTAAAATTATCAAAATTGAAGCGAAAGAAATCGCTGTCCAAATCCATACAAACTCCTCGCTGACATTGATGTTTTCCCACAATCTGTAAAGTGAAAAAACGAGCAAAACCAGTGAGAGCGGATAAACCACAAAATGATGCAACGGATAAAACTTTCGATAATTATTAATATTTTGGGCGCTCATTTTATTTGATTTTATATTGCGTGATAAATTCTGGTTTCAACAGATTTTTGATTTCAGAAAAGTTGATGGTGATGTAAACCACACCAGCAGCGTAAGCTGTAATTTCGTATTGATTATAGACAAAAGTGATTTTCTTATCATCAAAAAAGAAATTGTTATTCGGATAAATCTTATCTTCCAAAAGCATTTCTTTCTGCTCAGGCTCATCAAAATGACTTTTCAAAATCTTGTCCCAAGCCACATCTTTTGGATTTTTGAGAATATCATTCTGATTGACGACAACATTCTTGTTCAAATCAAAAACCTTGTAACTTTCAAAATAATAACCGTGTGCACCGCCTGTGTAACCACTTCCGAAATATTGCAAAGTCAAAATATTATCTCTGTGAGAAGTCACTTTCATTGCAGAAGTATCATCCCAAGTCTGCTTGAAATCCGGTGACCACTCTTTGGAATCTTCTTTGGTTTTCGCAAAACTTGCCTGCATCTGTTTTGTTAAATCAGCTTGCAAAGAATTCTTGTCGTAAACTTTAGTTTCAACCAACGCTTCTTTGTAAATGCTATCAAGAATGACTTTATTTTCGATGGAAGGAAAAACCAACAATTGCTTGTTGAAAGCCGTCGTAAGATTCTTTGTTATCACAAGCGAATCCTCTACTCGGACAGAATCTACTACAAAAGATTTTTTAGTTTGAAGACTGTCGGAATTACCTTTTAAAATTTCAGTTTTAACTTCGGTTTTGGTACAGGAAGCGAGGATTATTCCGATTGAACAGATTGCGATTAAGTTTTTCATATTTAATATTTTTTGTTTTATTGATAATAAGGAATCTGGTGATTTCGCATCATTTAATTTTGAATCAATAACAAAAAACCTTCCAAAATTGGAAGGTTTCAATTATAACTTAAACGTCTATTCTTGCGTAGACTGCGTTCTTTTCTATAAATTCGCGTCTTGGTGGAACCTCATCGCCCATCAACATTGAGAAAGTTGAATCTGCTTCTACAGCATTTTCAATCGTTACTTGTTTCAAAATTCTGTTTTCTGGGTTCAGGGTTGTTTCCCAAAGTTGTTCAGGATTCATCTCCCCAAGACCTTTATAACGCTGAACCTCAACACCTTTTCCGTCCGGAGCCAATTCCAAAGTGAATTGTTCACGCTCTTTTTCGTTGTAAGCATAGATTTTTTTGTTTCCTTTCTTCAAAAGATACAAAGGCGGTTGTGCGATATAAATGTATCCATTCTCAATCATCTCGTTCATAAAACGGAAGAAGAACGTCAGAATCAAAGTCGAGATGTGAGATCCATCGATATCCGCATCGGTCATAATCACGATTTTGTGGTATCTTAGTTTACTCATATTCAACGCTTTGGAATCTTCTTCTGTCCCTACAGAAACACCAAGCGCTGTATAGATATTTTTAATCTCCTCGTTGTCATAAACTTTATGAAGCATCGATTTTTCAACATTCAAAATCTTACCTCTCAAAGGTAAAATCGCCTGGAAGTGACGGTCACGACCTTGTTTTGCCGTTCCACCTGCGGAATCTCCCTCTACAAGGAACAATTCTGATTCAGCTGGATCTTTGGAAGAACAATCGGACAATTTCCCTGGCAATCCAGAACCACCCATTGGCGATTTTCTCTGAACCATTTCTCTCGCTTTCTTCGCTGCCTGTCTTGCTTTTGCCGCCAAAACAACTTTCTGAACGATGATTTTTGCTTCGTTTGGATTTTCCTCAAGGAAGTTTGTTAGCATTTCACCAACGATTTTATCAACCGCGCCCGAAACTTCGGAGTTACCTAATTTCGTTTTGGTTTGGCCTTCGAACTGAGGCTCCATTACTTTTACAGAAACCACAGCTGTCAATCCTTCACGAAAATCGTCTCCTGTAATCTCCACTTTTTCTTTTGCAGGAATTCCTAAGTCATCCGCATATTTTTTAAGCGTTCTTGTCAAAGCTCTTCTGAAACCTGCCAAGTGCGTTCCACCTTCGTGGGTATTGATATTATTAACATAAGAGTGCAAATTCTCTGTAAACGACGTGTTGTAACGCATCGCCACTTCCACAGGAATCCCTTCTCTTTCGCTTTCCATAAAGATTACGTTCTCCATAATGGATTCACGGTTTCCGTCGATATATTCTACGAATTCTCTAAGACCACCTTCCGAATGGAAAACTTCTGAATTGAAACTCCCGTCCTCGTTTGGATGTCTCTCATCAATCAAAGTAATCGTAATCCCTTTGTTAAGGAAAGACAACTCTCTAAGTCTGTTCGCCAAAGTATCGTAGTTGTAAACCAATTCCTGGAAAATAGTTCCGTCTGGCTGGAAGAAAACTTCAGTTCCTCTTTCAGAAGTCGTTCCAATTTCCGCAACATCAGCCAAAGCTTTTCCTTCAGAATATTTTTGTTGATAAAGTTTACCATTAAGGCTAACTGTTGCCAGCAACAAAGTAGAAAGTGCGTTCACACAAGAAACCCCAACGCCGTGAAGACCACCGGAAACTTTGTAAGAATCTTTATCGAATTTACCACCAGCTCCGATTTTGGTCATTACCACCTCAAGTGCGGATTTCTGTTCTTTCTCGTGGAAATCAACCGGAATCCCACGGCCGTTATCTTTTACAGAAATACTTTCACCCTCGTGAATAGTCACTTTAATCGTGTCGCAATAGCCTGCCAGCGCCTCATCAATAGAGTTATCCACTACTTCATAAACCAAATGGTGAAGACCTCTCACGCCAACGTCACCGATGTACATTGATGGTCTCAACCTCACGTGTTCCATTCCTTCCAAGGCCTGGATGCTACTCGCTGTATATTCTTTTTGACTCATATTTTTTATATTAAAGACATAAGACTCAATCTTTCAAATAGTTAGCTTGAGAATATTTCTTTTTAATTTGTTAAATTATTTTGTTAAAATGCTTACAAATATCGTGATTTTTTTCGAGATATGAAAGTATTAAATTGATGCGAAAAGGATAAGTTTTTAACAGGGAAGCTTGGGAATTAAAAACAAAAAATCGAACTAAAAAATAGCCCGATTTATAAAATTGACATATTTAAGAATGGTATTATTTACTCAAAAACCCATCCACCTTCTCCGCACACTTCCTTCCCTCTGCAATTGCCCAAACCACGAGGCTCTGTCCTTTTCGCGCATCGCCACAAGAGAAATATTTCGTCTGATTGGTTTTGAATTCTTTATCATTTCCGATGAGATTTCCTTTCGGGTCGAGATTGATATCTAAATCTTCCACCAAACCTTTGTGCTCAACGTGCGTGTAACCCAAAGCGATGAATGCCAAATCACAATCAACAACAAATTCTGAATTTGGTTTTTCTGTGTAGAGATTCCATTTTCCGTCGGCATCTTTTGTCCATTCCGCTTCTACGAGACGGATTCCGGTCAGATTCCCATTTTCATCTTTCACAAATTCTTTGGAATTAACGGACCATTTCCTGTCAACACCTTCCTCGTGAGACGATGTGATATGCAAAGTCATCGGCATCGTCGGCCACGGCATTGTCGCATCTCGTTCTGTTGGTTGCATAGGTTTGTAATAGATTTGATAAACGACTTCTGCACCTTGACGATTTGAAGTTCCAATACAATCCGAACCTGTATCGCCACCACCAATTACCACAACTTTTTTACCTTTTGCATCAATATCTTTTTCATTAAACTGAATTCCACTCACTTTTTTGTTGCTTTGAGAAAGATAATCCATCGCAAAATGAACACCTTTTGCATCACGATTCGGAATCATCAATTCTCTCGGAACTGTACTTCCCAAAGCCAAAACTACGGCATCAAAATTCCTGTTAAGTTCTTCTACAGAATAATTGACACCGACATTGACATTGGTTTTGAATTCAATTCCTTCTTCTTTCATCCATTGTACACGGCGTTCCACGATATTTTTATCTAATTTGAAATCCGGAATTCCAAACCTCAACAATCCACCAATTTCAGGGTCACGTTCAAAAACAGTAACTTGATGTCCCATTTGATTTAATTGATAAGCAGTCGCCAAACCAGCAGGACCAGAACCAACAACCGCCACTTTCTTATCAGTTCTGAATTTTGGAATAATAGGTTTCGCAAATCCTTTTTCAAAGGCAATTTCGATGATATTTTTCTCCACTTCCTCTATCGCAACCGGCAAGCTATTGATTCCCAAAACACACGCGCCTTCGCAAGGCGCAGGACAAATCCGGCCTGTAAATTCTGGGAAATTGTTGGTCGAAATCAATAATTGATAAGCCTTTTCCCACTGTTCCTTATAAACCGCTTCATTGAATTCCGGAATCATATTGCCAAGCGGACAGCCACTTTGACAAAACGGAACCCCACAACTCATACACCGCGCCGATTGCCTATGAAGATAATCCCCGGAAATCGGTTTGTAAAATTCTTTATAATGCTGAATTCTTTCTTCCACAGGAAGTTTTTTCGGCAATTCTCTATCGTACAATAAAAATCCGTCTGCTTTTCCCATTATTTCAGTTCATTTATTTTATTTTCAATCGCTTTTTTATAATCTCTCGGATAAACCTTAATAATATGTTTCAAATTATTTTCGAAGTCACTTAAAAGATAGGAAGCGAGTTCACTATTTGTCATCTCAAAATGTTCTTTAATTAAATCATTAATAATTAATTTATCGTCTTCCGTAATCTCTTCCAGACTTGCCATATCAGGATTGAAATTCTCTTCCAAAGACCTTTCGATATCCCAAACATAGGCAATTCCACCACTCATTCCCGCTCCGAAATTCCTGCCGACGCCACCAAGAATCAGAACTGTTCCGCCGGTCATATATTCGCAACCGTGGTCGCCAACGCCTTCTACAACGGCAGTTGCACCAGAATTTCGAACCGCAAAACGCTCGCCCGCCATTCCGGAAACGAAGATTTTCCCAGAAGTCGCACCGTATAAAGCGACATTTCCGATGATGCTATTTTCGTGAGCCTTAATGACAGATTCTTTATCGTGATAAATTGCCAACTTTGCACCTGAAAGCCCTTTCCCAAAATAATCATTGGCATCGCCTTCCAGAATCATCGTGATTCCTTTATTGCAAAACGCACCGAAACTTTGCCCAGCTGTTCCTTGAAAATTAAATTTCAAAGAATCCTCCGACATTCCTTCTGAATGATATTTTTTGGTCAATTCGTGAGAGAGAATCGTTCCTACTGTTCTGTCTGTATTTTTGATATTAAAATTAGCTTCGGCATTTCCATTTTCCTCAATGGCCAATTTCGAAGCTTCCAGCATTTTCCACGAAAGCGAATCGTCGATTCCGTGGTCTTGATTTTCATTTTTAATGATTGGTAAATCCGTTTCTGGCTTGAAAAGAATCGGACTTAAATCAATATTTTTATGTTTCCAGAATGAAATATCTTTTTTCGTGGTCAAACATTGAGATTGACCAACCATTTCATCAATTGTTCTAAAGCCAAGACTCGCCATTATTTCCCTAACTTCCATCGCCAGAAATGTGAAATAACTGACCAAATGTTCCGGCTTCCCTTTGAACATTTTCCGAAGCTCCTCGTTCTGAGTTGCGATGCCGACCGGACAAGTATTGAGATGACATTTGCGCATCAAAATACAACCTTCAACAATCAGCGCAGACGTAGAAATCCCCCATTCTTCAGCACCAAGTAAAGTGGCGATGACGATATCTCGACCGGTTTTCACCTGACCATCAACTTGCACAGTCACACGTTGGCGAAGTTTATTTTTAATTAAAGTCTGTTGCGTTTCCGCCAAGCCCAATTCCCAAGGCAAACCTGTATGTCTTGTCGAACTTAATGGAGAAGCGCCAGTTCCGCCGTCATAACCGGAAATCAGAATATGGTCGGCTTTTGCTTTTGCAACGCCTGAAGCAATGGTTCCGACGCCTGCTTTTGAAACCAATTTAACCGAAATCCTTGCGTGACGATTGGCATTTTTCAAATCAAAAATCAATTGCGCCAAATCCTCAATCGAGTAAATATCGTGATGCGGTGGTGGCGAAATCAAACCAACTCCAGGCGTAGAATGTCTGGTTTTTCCAATCCATTCATCAACTTTGAATCCTGGCAATTGTCCACCTTCGCCTGGTTTTGCACCTTGCGCCATTTTGATTTGAATTTCTTCAGCCTCGGCTAAATACCTTGCAGTAACCCCAAATCTTCCCGAAGCAACCTGTTTGATTGCCGAACGCATATCATCTCCATTTTCATTAACGGTGTAGCGGTTTTCATCTTCCCCACCTTCGCCTGTATTACTTTTCGCGCCAATTCTATTCATTGCAATCGCGAGTGTCGTATGCGCTTCCCAGGAAATCGAACCGAAAGACATTGCTCCAGTTGCAAAACGTTTTAGAATATTTTCCAAAGGTTCAACTTCATCTATTGAAATGGCCTCACGGTCATTTTTAAAATCCATCAAACCTCGTAATAATGAAGCTTTCTCCGATAGTTGATTGACCGTTCTTGAATATTTTTTGAATAAATCATAACGGTCATTCCAAGTTGCCTGTTGCAAAAGATGGACAGATTGTGGATTGAATTGATGGTATTCATTTTCCGGTTTCCATTGATAGATTCCGCCTGGTTCCAATACTTTCTGAGGAAGTTTTGTTCCGAAAGCGTTGAAATGTTTTACTAAGGCTTCTTTTGCAATTTCGTCAAAACCAACACCATTGATTCTTGAAATCGCTCCAGTAAAACAAGTATTGACAACGGTTTTATCAATTCCTATGATTTCGAAAATCTGTGCACCGTGATAAGATTGCAGAGTTGAAATTCCCATTTTGGAGAATATTTTTAACAATCCATCGCCGACAGCTTTTTTGTAATTGTATTTTAATTGGTCTAGGTCAGTTTCTCCATCAAATTCATTCTTATGAAACATCTCTCTAATGCTTGCTAATGCCAAATACGGATTGATAGCTGTAGCTCCAAATCCCAGCAAAGCCGCAAAATGGTGAACTTCCCAAACATCGCCAACTTCCATCACCAAACCTACTTTTCTGCGGACACCTTTTCGAATCAAATGATGATGAACAGCCGAACAGGCCAAAAGTGAAGGAATCGTCACGTGACCAGAATCCATCGAACGGTCGGAAAGTACAATTACTTCAAAACCGTCGTCCACTGCGTCTGTTGCATAACGGCAAATCCTGTCAATTGCTTTTCTAAGATTTCCATCTTTTCCATCTGCTTTGAAATAGGTGTAAATTGTCTTGGACTGAAATTTCCCCGTATCAACACTTCGAAGTTTCTCTAATTGTTCATTATTAAGAATCGGATTATCGAGTTTTATAGAATGGGCAAAATTCTTGTCCTCTTGCAAAAGATTTCCGCTTCCGCCGATAATCGTCGTGAGAGACATTACCAATTTTTCACGAATTGGGTCGATTGGTGGATTTGTAACCTGAGCAAATAATTGTTTGAAATAAGAACTGAGATGTTGCGGTTTCTCACTTAATACAGCTAAAGGCGCATCAAAACCCATTGAGCCAATCGGTTCTTTTCCGTACTCCGCCATTTCTTTGATGACAACATCTAAATCTTCTCTGGAATAGCCAAACGCTTTCTGATATCTAAAAATATCTTCGGACTGCAATTTGTTGAAACGGATTTTTGGGCTTGGCAATTCGTTGATATTGATATTCATCTTGTCAAGCCAATCTCGATATGGCTGTGAGGTACAAATCTCTTTCTTTAGATCTTCATCACTTATGATTTCGCCTTTTTTCATATCAACCAAAAACATTTTTCCGGGTTGAAGGCGACCTCTTTTGATGACTTTTTGAGGGTCAACAGGCAAAGCACCAGATTCGGAAGCCATAATCACGCGGTCATCTGAAGTCACGCAATATCTTGAAGGCCGAAGTCCGTTTCTGTCCAAAGTGGCGCCGATAATATCACCATCTGTAAAAGAAATCGAGGCCGGCCCATCCCAAGGCTCCATCATACAGGCGTGAAATTCATAAAAATCTTTTTTGTAAGAATCCATCTGGTCGTGACCATCCCAAGCTTCAGGAATCAACATCATCATTGTATGTGGAAGCGACCTTCCTGAATGATAAAGCAACTCGACCATATTATCCAAATAAGAAGAATCCGATTGTCCAGGTTTTGTGATCGGCAAGATCATATCCATTTCTTGTGCTGTGAAATTGGTACTTTCAAATGTTTTTTCGGACGAACGAAGCCAATTGAGGTTTCCGCCAATCGTATTGATCTCGCCATTATGCGCTAAAAATCGGAAAGGTTGCGCCAAACTCCAAGTTGGATTTGTATTGGTCGCAAAACGAGAATGCACCATTCCAAAAGCGGAACGAAGTCTCGGATCGGTAAGATCTTTGAAATAGTTACGGATCTGGACAGAACGCAGTTGTCCTTTGTATATTAATTTTTTACACGAGAACGAGGCAACATAAAAACCTATTGGATCATTGCTTGTCACGCTCATGATTTGATGAGAGATATAATTTTTGAAGACAAAGAGTTTCCTTTCCAAATCTTTTTCAGTTTCCGTATCGTAAGGGCGTTCGACAAAAAGCATTTCCATTACAGGCTCCACGCTTTTCGCCAAATCGCCCAGATCCAAATTATTGACAGGAACCGGACGATAGCCCAAAATCTTCAATCCTAATTTCTCAGCAGATTGCTCGATTATTTCTTTGCATTCTTGTCGGATGAAATTGTTCTGTGGAAAGAAAAGCATTCCGAGTCCGTAATGGCCTGGCTCGGGAAGGTCAATTCCGTAATTGAGCGCTTCATCATAGAGTAACTCGTGCGGAATTTGAATTTGAATGCCGGCGCCGTCACCTGTATTACTTTCGTAGCCGGTTGCGCCTCGATGTTCCATATTTTCGAGCATTGTAATGGCGTCGCTGACAATTCTGAAACTTTTGACACCTTTGATATTAGCAACAAAACCGACACCACAGGAATCGAATTCTGTTTCTGGTAAATAAAGTCCTTGATTTTGTGGATTTGAATTTTGAGAAATCTCCCTAGCTCTTTTCATCTTCATTCTTTTTGGATATTATCAAATTTAATGAAAAAAGAAAGAAAAATGATTTTAAATTAACAATTCAGTAATTATATAAAACATAATTAGAATAAAAATCAATAAAACAATATAATTCTTATTAATAGTTTACATTAATTTAATACTAGACTGTTATTTGTTAAAATTAAATTAACATTAGAATTAATTAAAAAGCTAAAAATCAACAGATTAAACTAAAATCTACTTTTACCATCAATAAAATACAGATATACCTTCTAATGAAAGAAGATAATTTCAGAAAAATCAATTTTAGTCAAACATACCCCCATCAAAAGCCAAGTGAAAATTTTATAAATCAATTTATTTATTCGATTATTATAATTTTTAAGTGGCAGACATTTAAAAACCATAAATCTAAAGCAAAACAAAAAGAGCTTTAAAGAACAGCTGAAATTAGTAATTATTTACATATATTAATAAATTGATATTAAATCAATAAAAAACCCTACTTTTACAAGAAGGGTTAGCAATATATTGATTAATTTATTAAACTAATTTCATCCACAAAACATCATCAATCTTATCTACTTTTACCAAGTTATTCTTAGTCAAAATTTTAGAAGCCTTGTCCCACTTCTTTCCGGACAATTGAGAACGAGTTTTCACTTCGTTAAGTTCAAATGGTAATTCTTGAGAACCAAGCACCTCGAGAATAACTTTTTCATCTTCTCCCAACTCCACTTTTGGAACCACTTTCTCCGGTCTCATTTGAGGGAAGAAAAGAACTTCCTGAATGGATGGATTATTGGTCAAGAACATGATCAATCTGTCCATTCCGATTCCTAGTCCAGACGTTGGTGGCATTCCGTACTCCAAAGCTCTAAGGAAATCTTCGTCGATAAATCCTGTTGCTTCGTCATCGCCTTTTTCGGCTAATTTCAATTGTTCTTCGAAACGTTCTCTTTGGTCAATCGGGTCATTAAGTTCCGAGTATGCGTTCGCGATTTCCTTACCACAAACCATCAATTCGAAACGCTCTGTCAAACCTTCCTGCGTTCTATGCTTTTTGGTCAAAGGCGACATTTCCACAGGATAATCTGTGATGAAAGTTGGTTGGATGAAGTTACCTTCACATTTCTCTCCAAAGATCTCGTCGATCAATTTTCCTTTACCCATCGTCTCATTCACATCAATTCCAATAGATTTGGCGAAATCAAATAATTCCTGCTCAGATTTTCCAGTGATGTCGAAACCTGTATATTTCAGAATCGCTTCTGTCATAGAAACTCTTGGATAAGGCGCTTTCCAGCTGATGGTGTGTTCTCCGAAAGTTGATTCCGAAGCGCCATTTACTTGATTTGCACAGAATTCCAACAATTTCTCTGTAAAATCCATCATCCAGTTGTAATCTTTGTAAGCCACATAGATTTCCATTGCTGTAAATTCCGGGTTGTGCGTCCTGTCCATCCCTTCATTTCTAAAGTTTTTTGAGAATTCATAAACACCGTCAAATCCACCAACAATCAATCTTTTCAGATATAATTCGTTTGCAATTCTAAGATATAATGGAATATCCAAAGCGTTGTGATGCGTGATAAAAGGTCTTGCCGCAGCACCTCCAGGAATCGATTGAAGAATTGGTGTTTCTACCTCGAAATAACCAGCATCATTGAAGAAAGTTCTCATCGCATTGAACAATTTTGTTCTTTTTACGAAGATCTCTTTCACTTGAGGATTCACGATTAAATCCACATAACGCTGTCTGTAACGCAATTCTGCATCGTTGAAAGCATCGTACACGACTCCATTTTCATCAGTTCTTGGCTGAGGAAGAGGGCGAAGTGTTTTGGTCAATATTTGAAAATTGGTCACCTTCACGGTCATCTCTCCCACTTGCGTGTTGAACAATTCACCTTCCACGCCGATGATGTCACCGATGTCTAGAAGATGCTTGTAAACCTCGTTATATAAAGCTTTGTCTTCACCAGTACAGATCTCGTCTCGGTTAAAGTAAACCTGAATCTTACCTTCGGAATCCTGCAATTCTGCAAAACTCGCTTTCCCCTGAATTCTTCTGGACATCAATCTTCCAGCAATCACCACCTTCTTCCCTTCTTGGAAATCCTGTTTTATAGACTTCGTGGAATCGGTGATTTTGTATTCAGCGGCCGGGAATGCATCGATTCCCAAGTCGGTCAGTTTTTGCAATTTTTCGCGACGGATAATTTCCTGTTCTGATAATGACATTTTAATTCAATTTTTTGGAATTGCAAAAATAGTGATTTTAAAATGTTTATGGAAGTTAAATTTTCTGCTGTGATTTGAACGCAAAGAGCGCTAAGTTTCTTATCCTCACCCCAACCCTCTCCAAAGGAGAGGGAGCTAAGTGGCAATGGTACTTCGACAGGCTCAGTATAAACTTCAAACTCAGCGAAGATTTTAAAACTCTCGCAGATTAAGCAAATTTTGCAGATTTACTGTAAACTTGTCATTCCCATAAGAATCTTAACAGTCGAGATTCCTACGGAATGACAAAATTGGGTTTTTTGACAAACTGTGATTTGTACTGAAAACTGCAGCCCGACTTGAGTGGAGCTCTTTTTTTGTCATTGCGATTGTAAAATGGTTCTACAAATTACTAAACGTCTTTCGCAATGACAAAAAAAGCGGGAACGGAAGGCGGAAAAGCTGCCCAAATTTTTATCAATTTAAAACCAATCTTTTCTATTTTCCTTCGGAACAAATGTCCAAGCCAAAATCCTACTGATCTTCTGCCCTTGCGCCATATCGATGGTTTTAAATACTGGGACATTGAGGTTTTTTAGCAAAGTTGTAAGCTGGTGGAGATTGTCTTTTTTAGAAACCAAAGTAGTGAACCACAAAACCTGCGACTTGAACTGGACACTTTCGTTTATCATTTTCTTGATGAAAGCTTCCTCACCACCTTCGCACCAAAGTTCGGATTGGTTTCCGCCGAAGTTGAGAATCGGTTTTTGAACTTTGTTATTCCTCAAATTTTTGGTTTTTCTGCGATTGCCTTGCATTGCGTCTTCTGCAGACTCGTGAAAAGGCGGATTGCACATCGAGAAGGTGAATTTGTCTTCTGGAGATAAAATATTTTTAAAGATAAAATTAGAATCTGGTTGGAATTTTAAATGAATATTTTCTGATAAATCCTGATTGTTGCCTAAAATCTTTTGAGCGTTTTCCAGAGAATCTTTATTAATATCTGTTCCCAAAATATTCCAACCGTACGAACTATTAGCAATCAGCGGATAAACGAGATTTGCGCCAGTTCCGATATCCACACCTTTGACTGAATTTCCAATTGGAATTTCGCCATTTTGTTCTGCTAATAAATCCGCCAAATAATGGACGTAATCCGCACGACCAGGAATCGGCGGACAAAGATTACCTTCCGGAATATCCCAATCTTTGACATTATAATATTTTAAAAGCAAAGCTTTGTTGAGTAATTTAACCGCTTTGGGTAAACTGAAATTAATCGTCAACGTATCGTAATCATTTTTGAAAACGTAATGTTTGAGTTCTGGAACTGAGGCAATCAATTCTTCGAAATCGTAGGAATTGCGGTGGATATTTCTGGGATGAAGGCTGGATTTTTCGGTCATTATTTCGAAGATAAAATATATTGCGCCATATATTTCGCATTTTCTTTGCTCATTCCGTTGTGCGCGGGCATTGGAACGTCTCCCCAAATTCCGGAACTTCCTTTGATGATTTTGTCAGCCAACATTTCTACATTTTCCGGCGTGTTTTCATATTTCGCCGAAACTTCTTTGTAGGACGGACCAATCATTTTTTCATCCATTTTGTGGCAACCCAAACAGTCAGCGCCTTCAATTAAAGATTTCCCTTCGGCAATTGGGTCGGTTACAACTGCTGGCTCGGCAACTTCCGGTTCAGCAGAAATCGGTTCATTATTATTGGAATTTTCTGATTTGGAACACGAAAATGACACGATCAAAATGGACATCAATAATAGTTTTCTCATAGTAAAAATTGTGATTGACAAAGTTATTAATTAAGGAATTAAGATTGATTTTAAATTAGTCCCAAAATGAATCATTATCTTTGCAGAATGGTAAAAATTGGCAACATAGAACTTCCGGATTTTCCACTTCTTTTGGCTCCAATGGAGGATGTGAGTGATCCGCCTTTCAGAAAATTGTGCAAAATGCACGGCGCAGACCTGATGTATTCTGAGTTTATCTCTTCGGAAGGCTTGATTCGTGATGCGATAAAGAGCAGAAAAAAGTTGGATATTTTCGATTATGAAAGACCTGTCGGGATTCAGATTTTTGGTGGTGATGAGGAAGCGATGGCAATGTCAGCGCGGATTGTGGAAACTGTTGAGCCAGATATTGTTGATATCAATTACGGATGCCCTGTAAAAAAAGTGGTCTGCAAAGGTGCTGGTGCAGGCGTTTTGAAGGATATTGACTTGATGGTAAGATTGACCAAAGCCGTTGTAAATTCCACCCATTTGCCTGTGACCGTAAAAACCAGATTGGGTTGGGACAATGATTCTATTAATATTGACGAAGTTGCAGAAAGATTGCAGGATGTCGGCATCAAGGCTTTGACCATCCACGCCAGAACTCGTGCTCAGATGTACAAAGGCGAGGCCGATTGGGAACATATTTCCAGAATCAAAAACAATCCAAATATCGAAATCCCGATTTTTGGAAATGGCGACATCGATTCTCCTGAAAAAGCTTTAGAATATAAAAACAAATACAACTGCGACGGCATTATGATTGGTCGTGGCGCAATTGGCTATCCTTGGATTTTCAATGAGGTGAAACATTTTTTTGAAACGGGCGAGATTTTACCAGCACCAACAATTGCTGAAAGATTGGATGCTGTGAAAAACCACGCACTTTGGTCTGTAGAATGGAAAGGCGAACGTCCCGGAATCGTGGAAATGAGACAACATTACAGCAATTATTTCCGTGGAATTCCGCATTTTAAAGAATTTAAAACTAAGTTTCTTCAGGCTTTAACGCTTGAACAAATTGAGGAAATTATTGAAGAAACGAAGCATTTTTATTTGGAAAATGTGATTTAATAAAGGTTACTAACCCTTTCAGAGTTTGAAACTCTGAAAGGGTTTTTTGAAACGCACAAAATAATTCCAAAGTATTGTAACTTTTAACAGTTCACCAACAACTTATTAAGAGCCTGTTTAAAAATTACAAAAAAACATTAAACCACAAAAGTCACAAAAGAAAAATCAAGAAAAAGAATAATCTTTCAAAGAGCAAAAAAGCTAACTTTTTGAAAGTATTATCCCTTTTTGAACTCTTGATAAGCTTAAGAAACATTATAGCTTTTGTGACTTTTGTGGTTTTCGATACAAAATTAAACAAGCTCTAAATCTCAAAAAAATAAAAATGAAAAAACTACTTCTTCTTTCCATATTGGCGATGGGATTTTCCAAAGCTCAGTTTTTCGAGTCACCGGAGAAATTTACCAAATCGGATTCGCTGAAAGGTTCTAACACCAAATTCAGGAACTTTTGGGATGTAAAAAAATATGACATCGTTTTGGAACCAAACTTCGAAGCTAAAAGCATCAAAGGAAGCAACAAAATCAGCATCGAAATTGAAAAAAATGTGACCAATCCTATTTTTCAAATCGACCTTCAGAACCCAATGAAAGCTGATAAAATCAAAGCAAACTTTCCAATCGTGGAGCAAAAAGTTGATGGTGATTTTATATTTCTACACACGAAAAGAAGTTTCAAGAAAGGAGAAAAATTCGTTATTGACATTGACTTTTCCGGAAATCCTGTGATTGCAAAAAATGCACCTTGGGACGGCGGTTGGATGTTCGCAAAAGATAAAAACGGTAATCCTTGGATGACGGTTGCGGATGAAGGAATTGGCGCGAGCATCTGGCTTCCTTGCAAAGATATTTGGAGTGATGAGCCTGACAATGGAACGACTTTCAAAATCATTACGCCAAAAGACTTGGTTGGAATTGCAGGCGGAAGGCTCATTAAACAAGAAAATATTGGTGATAAAAAATCTTGGCTTTGGGAAGTTAAAAATCCTATCAATGCTTATTCAATTATTCCATCCATCGGGAAATATGTGAATTTCAAAGATACTTACGATGGCGAAAAAGGAAAATTGGATTTGGACTATTGGGTTTTGGACTACAATCTTGACAAAGCTAAAAAACAATTCGAGCAAGTGAAACCAATGATGAAATCTTTCGAAAGCTGGTTTGGTCCTTATCCGTTTTACGAAGATTCTTACAAATTGGTGGAGTCGCCACATCTTGGGATGGAACATCAGAGCAATGTGGCGTACGGAAACAAATATATGAACGGCTATTTGGGTCACGATATGTCTGGAACGGGCATTGGTTTGAAGTGGGATTATATCATCATCCACGAAACCGGACACGAGTGGTTTGCGAACAACATCACGGCGAAAGATCAGGCTGATATGTGGATTCACGAGAGTTTCACAACTTATTCGGAAACGCTCTATGTGGAAAGCCTTTGGGGAAAAGCTGATGGTGATAAATATACGCAGGGCATTAGAAACAACATTCAAAACGACAAAGCAATCATCGGGCAATATGGCGTGAGAAACGAAGGAAGTGGCGATATGTATCCAAAAGGCTCGAATATGATTCACACGATTCGAACTGTCATTAATAATGATGAAAAATTCCGTCAAATCTTGAGAGGACTTAACAAAGATTTCTACCATCAAACCGTGACATCAGAACAAATTCAAAACTATTTCATTGAAAAATCGGGCGTTGATTTGAAATCAATCTTTGACCAATATCTGAGAACGGCAAAAATTCCGACTTTGGAATATAAACAAACGGGAAATCAATTGACTTACAAATGGACGAACGTGATTCCGAATTTGAAATTCCCAATCAGACTCGCAGACGGACAAGAATTGAAACCGACAGAACAATCTCAAACCACAACTTTGAAATCTGACAAACCTGTGGAATTCAATAAAAATTATTACATCGAGGTAAAGCAAGTTTACTAAGATTTCACTAAATTTATTTAATTAAAACCATTTCAAATTTATCTTTGGAATGGTTTTATATTTAACACCGATTAAAAAAATTCAAAAATCAATATGAGAAATAAATTCATTTTCTGGGGAATTGTTTTATTAATTGTGACTTGGACAACCGCTTTGCTCATAAAAGCACATTATTGGATTCCAATTTTACTAACATTTTTGTACCTTTTAGGAATCTACAATACCTATCAAACCAAACATGCTATTCTCAGAAACTTCCCTGTTTTAGGATATTTTCGTTATATTTTTGAAGAGATTTCGCCAGAGATTCAGCAATATTTCATCGAAAGAGAAACCGACGGAAAACCATTTCCACGACATCAAAGATCCGCCGCTTACAGACGTTCCAAAAATGTGAGCGATACTGTGCCGTTCGGAACTCAGCTGGAAATCAACCATCGAAAATATGAAGGCATCAAACATTCCATCTACGCCAAGCATCCGAAAGAAGAACTACCAAGAGTGACAATTGGTGGCGAAGCTTGCAAACAACATTACAATGCTTCGTTGTTCAACATTTCCGCAATGAGTTTCGGTGCGTTGAGTGACCGCGCTCAGATGGCTTTGAACAGAGGAGCGAAGAAAGGAAATTTCTATCACAACACTGGCGAAGGTGGCATCTCTCCGCATCATTTGGAAGGTGGCGATCTTTGTTGGCAAATCGGGACAGGCTACTTTGGTTGTAGAAACGAAGAAGGAAACTTCGATGCAGAGTTGTTCAAAAAATATGCGAATCTGGAGAATGTGAAAATGATTGAAATCAAATTGTCTCAAGGTGCAAAACCAGGTCACGGCGGTGTTTTACCAGCAGTGAAAAATACGCCTGAGATTGCCGCAATCCGTCACGTACCAGCTGGCGTTACGATTCTTTCACCACCATCGCACAGCGCATTTTCCAATGCAGAAGGTTTGTTGAGATTTGTAGATCAATTGCGTGAATTGTCTGGCGGAAAACCAACAGGTTTCAAACTTTGTATCGGCGACACCACAGAGTTTGAAGATATTTGCGAACAAATGAATCTTTTAAAAATATATCCAGACTTTATCACCGTTGATGGCGCAGAAGGCGGAACTGGCGCGGCACCACCAGAGTTTTCGGACGGTGTTGGAATGCCTTTGGAACCAGCGTTGATTTTTGTGAATAGAACTTTGATTAATTATGAAGTTAGAGACAAATTAAGAATCATTGCCAGTGGAAAAGTTTTGACTTCGCTGGATATTTTGAGAGCCGTTGCGATGGGCGCTGACCTTTGCAATAATGCCAGAGGATTTATGTTTTCTTTGGGTTGCATCCAAGCATTGAGATGTAATACGAATACTTGTCCGACAGGTGTTGCAACGCAAGATAAAATGCTAATTAAAGGACTTGATACTAATGATAAAACCGAACGTGTGTACCAATTCCACAGAAATACTTTGCACACTTGCAATGAGCTGATTGCGGCTGCAGGACGAGAAACTTATGACCAAGTAGATGCATCTATGTTTATGCGAGGTGACGAATTTGAACATTTGTCTGACACTTATTTCCCAGATATTTTGGAGAATGTGAGAAGGAAGTGATCTACACATTTTACGTTGAGAAAATCAAAAGACCTATTCAGATTGAATAGGTCTTTTTAGAAAATTCGTTTTCCATTTCGTTAAGAAATGAAAGCTCTTATGGTTATTGAATACTTCAAAATTAGAAGTTCCTCTATTTATTAGCAAAAATTAGGGGTGGACATCGGGTGGACAAATTATTTTACAAATAAAGAATACTGAAAATCAATTGCTTAAATATTTCAGTTTTGTTAATTATTAATAATTAATCAAAAAATCAATAGAAAAATTGATGAATTTTTGTAATTTGCATAAGAATAAGTGGTTATTTGAAGCAGATTTACATCATATTTCTTTTATTTTTCATCTCCGAAAATATTTTTTCGCAGAATATTGTCATCCATGAAAATCTTGATTCAAAGAAAAAAATAGAATCTATCATTCTTCAAAGCAAGAATTTTGGAAAAGACACAATTGCTCTTAAATTTTACTTGTCACCATTAATCAAATCCTCGGACAAGAATCTCCACGTCGTCTATTATAATATGTTAGCATCTGGATTTGCTTCTGCAAATGAAGGTCTTAATTCTATCAGTGATCGGTTTTTCTCAAAATCCATCGAAATTGCTAAATCTAACAAGAACACTGGTTTGGAAATTTGGGCACTTTGCAACTACGCATTTTATCTTTATGACTACAAAAAAACTTCGGAAGCGTTGCAAGTCTATCTGGATGCGGATAATAAAATTAGACACAGCGATGCGAACCAAATAGTTTTGCCAAGTGATTGTTTCAAAAAAATCGGTTTTTTTATGGGAACGATTGGTGACAAAAATGAAGCGATAGAATATCTGAAAAAAGCAGAAATATATTCGGATAAAAATTCTAAAGAATTGGCTTCTATACAGGATAATATTGGTTTTTACTTTTTGGAAATCAATCAATTTTCTAATGCTGAAAAATATCTGAAGGAAGCGCAAACTTTGGCTTTGAAAATAAATGACCAAATTCGTTACGCTAAAGTTCTTGGAAATCTGGGATTGTTGGAATATAAAAAAGGAAACTTGGACAAAGCAGTTACGTTACTAAAACAAGACATTTCAATTTCTAAAAAGTTACAAAGTCATCTAAATACTAATTATGCAAGGATTTTATTGAGCCGAATTCTAATTGACAAAAATCAAATCGGTGAAGCGAAAGCGTTGCTAATGGAAGCTAAACAATTTGCTGATTCCAAATCTCATCTCAAAAAAGATGTCTTCGAAATAGAAGAAATGAATCTAAAAATTGCTCAAAGAGAAAATAACACAACACAGGAATTGATTTCTCTGAGACGACTGAATGAACTGGAAAAAGAACTCACGAACAGCGACAGTGAAAAGAATCTGGAACGAAGCAATATCCTTGCTCAAAAAGAAAGATACGCCAACAAACTTAGCCTTGCAAATGCTCAATTCGAAAAGGAACAGCTGAAGAACAAAGCAATTATTGTTGTGTCAGTTTTGCTATTTTTCATCATTATTCTGTTGATTATTTTTAATCAGAAACAACTTAAAACAAGAAAGGACAAGTACGACAAGACAGTTCTGAGACTTGAACTTGAGAAGATAAAATCTGAACAAAAATTTCTGGAAACCAACAAAACCTTGTCGTCTTACAGCACTTATCTCACCGAAAAAAATGAGCAAATAGAATTACTGAACAAGGAACTCTTGAAAATCAAAAATTCCTCTTCTTCTTCCATTGAAAAAGAAAAGCAACAATTGCAAAAACTTTTGGATTCTCATCTGATGACGGATGAAAATTGGATGAACTTCAAAGACGCTTTCCAACACGAATATCCAGATTATTTTAAATCCTTAATGTCGGATTTCCCAGACCTCACAGAATCAAATCTGAGAATTACAACCTTGATGAAATTGGGATTGTCCAACCAAGAAATCTCGTCACTATTAGGAATTACAATTGAAGCTGTGAAAAAATCTAAGCAACGATTGAAGAAGAAATTTAGTAATAAATACGAGGATTTGTTTTTGGGGAATTAATTTTCCTCATTCCACCATTTTCTAATTTCCGTAATCCTCTTCTTATCTGTTTTTGAACAATCAGTTAAAACATACGGATAATTTTCTTTAAGTCTATAAGAATCAATTAAATTCATTGCTTGTCCACCAAGTGTCGATTTTTCATTCAAGGGTAAATGGGAAGAGATAATTTGCATAACGCAGTAGGCAGGTTCTTCACTATCTATATAATTCATTAAATACTCAACATCTTTTTTTGTCATCCAAGATTTTGGCGTTGTCATTGGAATTGTTATTAAGTAGTTTTTTTGAGAATCAAATTTTGAAGAATCTATTTTTAATTTAGCAAAATATTCTTTTGGTGTCACTTTTTTAAAATCAATATAATCCTTCCAAACATTCTGAGTTTTTTGCCCATAAATATTTAAAATTACTAATAGTACAAATAATGAAAAAAATTTATTTATAAGTTTCATTTTATAATTTTTATAAATCTAAATATACAAAGTTTTACAATAAAAAAACCAGCAAGTTAATTGCTGGTTTTATCATTTATCGATGATGATTAATCAATTATAAATTATTCCCACTCAATTGTCGCAGGTGGTTTTGAACTGATGTCGTAAGCGACTCTGTTGATTCCACGAACTTCATTGATGATTCTGCTAGAAACTGTGTCCAAAAACTCGTAAGGCAATCGGCTCCAAGTTGCAGTCATAAAATCGATTGTGTTCGCAGAACGAACAACCGCTGTATATTCATAAGTCCTTTCGTCGCCCATTACCCCTACAGATTTCACTGGAAGCAGAACCACGAAAGCTTGAGACACTTTTTCGTAAAGGTCATTTTTGTACAATTCTTCGATGAAAATATCATCTGCTTCTTGTAGGATTTTTACTTTCTCCGCATCAACTTCTCCAAGAACTCGGATTCCCAAACCTGGTCCTGGAAACGGATGTCTGTAAACCAATTCGTGCGGAATGCCTAATTCCTCTCCCACTTTTCGAACTTCATCTTTGAACAATTCTCTCAATGGTTCCAACAATTCAAATTCCATTTCCTCTGGCAATCCACCAACGTTGTGATGCGATTTGATAACTGCTGAAGGTCCTTTTACAGATTGAGATTCGATGACATCGGGATAGATTGTTCCTTGTGCAAGGAATTTTGCACCTTCAATTTTTTTGGATTCTTCATCAAACACGTGAACGAATTCGTTTCCTATGATCTTTCTTTTCTGTTCTGGATCGCCAACGCCAGCTAATTTGGACAAGAATCTTTCGGAAGCTTCCACCAATTTGATGTTCATTTTGAAATGCTTTCCGTAATTTTCCATTACTTTTTTGTCTTCGTCTTTTCTCAAAAGCCCAGTGTCAACGAAGATGCAATTCAGTTGGTCACCAATGGCTTTGTGAATCAAAACGGCCGCAACAGAAGAATCTACACCTCCGGAAAGTCCTAAAATCACTTTGTTGTCGCCCACTTTTTCTTTGATTTCGGCAACGGTTTTTTCGATATAATTGGTCAGTTTCCAATTTCTATCCGCTTTACAGATTTCAAAAACGAAATTTTCTAACATTTTACCACCTTCCTCAGAATGCGAAACTTCCGGATGGAATTGAACACCATAAATCTTCTTTTCAGGATTTGAAATAGATGCGATAACGCCGGATTTTGCATTCAATTCAAAACCTGCTGGCAATTGGGAAACCTCATCAAAATGGCTCATCCAAACGATGGAATTTTGATAAATACCTTTCAGTAAATCATTTTCTTTCACGATTTCCAAATGTGCTTTTCCATATTCGCCTTTCTCGCCTTTAGCAACTTTTCCGCCCAAAAGATGAGCTGTCAATTGCATTCCGTAACAGATTCCAAGAACTGGAATTCCTTGTTCGTAAATCTCTTTTTCTACCAAATGAGCATTCTCTGCATTCACAGAACTTGGACCGCCAGAAAGAATGATTCCTTTTGGTTTTCTTTCCAGAATCTCGGACAGTGGCGTGTTGAAAGGTAAAATTTCTGAATAGACTTCCATCTCACGGATTCTTCTTCCGATCAATTGATTGTATTGGGAACCGAAGTCTAAAATGATAATTCCGTTGTGCATATAGTTGTTGTAATATTTTTAAAATTTTGCGTAAATAAATGTTCTTTTGAATGGATAGAAAACCGGCGAACCTGGAAATATTTTTTTGAGTTCTGCCTTGTAATCTGCTTTGTAATTTTCTCTCAATTCTTCTGGTAATTTTTCTAAAAATGGAATAATGGCTGTTCCTGATGCCCATTCGAAAACGGCATCTGAATTTTCCATCACGTGTGGATAAACTTTCTCGAAAACATTGATGTCTTTTCCCTTGTTGTTGTATAAAATCTTTGCGTACTCATCAATTTTCAGAACTGGATATTCTCTGACCCAACCTTTGAATTCTTTTTTATAAGGCTCCATTTCCGCTACTTTTGAAAGCAGTTGATGAACGATGAAATTATGATTGGAAGGCACTTGAACCGCCAATTGTCCACCTTCATTGAGTTTTGAAATTATGTCTGGGAAAAGTTCCTGATGTTCTGTGCACCATTGTAAACTTGCGTTGGCGATGATCAAATCAAATTTCTCGTCCAGCTCCAATTGTTCTTCTACGCTTCTATGAAAGAATTGTAGATTTTCTGTAGAATGCTTTTCTGCTTTCTCCAACATTTCTGCCGATGAATCGATTCCGGTAACCTTAGGATTTTCTAAATAACCTAAGAGTCCAGAAGTCAGTTCTCCTGTTCCGCAACCTAGATCGATGACAGACAAATTCGGTTTTGAATCTACGAGATTCAAAAGGTCAAAAAAGGGCGCTGAGCGTTCTGTTTTGAATTGATCGTATATTTCCGGATTCCACGGCATCTTATTATATTTGATGGTTTGTGGTTGCTTGCAAAGTTAGTTCTTATTGTATTCTAAATTTCTATTGATTGACAAATCTTCAATCTATATGGAAAACCCATAGCCCCGATTGCAACGGCATCCTTTTTTTGTTTTTGAGGAAAGTTTGTACTGATGACAAAACATTGCAAACAAAAAAAGATATAGTGGAAAGCGGGATTAAGCTCCAAAAAAAAGAGACGTTGGTCGCCCAACATCTCTTCGTATTTTAAAATTTCGCAATATCGTCGCGGTGAAAAGCGTAATCAAATTTAACTGCTTGAGCGTCGTCGTAAACATTTTTGCGGGCTTCTTCGTAACTGTCTCCCAAAGCAACCAGATTCAAAACTCGACCTCCAGTAGAAACAATTCTGCTACCACGGAAATCTGCACCTGCATAAAGAAGTTTGCTATTTTTCACTTTGTCTGCACCTGTAATTTCATAACCAGTTTCGTGGTTTTGAGGATAACCGCCAGAACAAACGACCAAGCAAACTGCTTTTTTGTCTTTAAATTTAAGATCCAATTCTTTCCCATTGAGACAATCCTCGATCACATCTACCAAATTGTTTTCCAAAAGTGGCAAAAGAACCTGAGTTTCAGGATCTCCCAATCTCATATTGTACTCGAGAAGGTAAGTTCCGTTTTTGGTGATCATCAATCCGAAGAAGATAAATCCTTTGAAGTTAAGTCCTTCTTTTTTAAGACCTTCCACTGTTGGATTCATAATATTTTGGATAAAATCCTGATTGTGAGCATCTGTAAATTCCGGGCTTGGTGCCACAGAACCCATTCCGCCAGTGTTAGGACCTTTGTCGCCGTTTCCAGCTTTTTTATAATCTTTTGCAGAAACGAAAGGGAACAATTTTTCACCGTTGGAAACTCCGATAATTGAAGCTTCAAAACCTTCAAGAAATTCCTCGATCACGACTTGGATTCCTGCATCTCCGAAGATTCTTTTGATCATAAAATCGTGAATCGTTCCTTCTGCTTCTTCCAAATCCTCAGCAATCACAACGCCTTTTCCACCAGCAAGTCCGCTAGCTTTGATCACGACAGGAAACTCTTGAGTCTGCAAATATTCTTTGGCATCTGCGTAAGAATCAAAAATAACTGCTTTCGCTGTTTTGATGCCGTAAGTCTGCATAAACTTCTTTGAGAAAGATTTGCTTCCTTCCAATGACGCGGCCTTCTGAGTTGGACCAAATACTTTGAGATCAACTTTTTTGAATTCGTCAACAATTCCCTCTACCAAAGGTGCTTCTGGGCCAACAATTGTTAAATCGACTTTGTTTTTGATGGCAAAATCTCTAAGTGCCAATATATCGGATTCGTTGATATTTTCTCCTAATTTTTCGGTAGTGGCGTTTCCGGGCGCGAAAAACATTTTTGTAATTTTGCTATCCTCACTCAGCTTCAAAGCTAGAGCTGAAGCACGGCCACCATTGCCAACAATAAGTAATCTCATTTGCTATTATTTAAATCTTTTTTGTCAAATGAACCGCTGAAATCATATTTTCCTTCTGTGAAAGAAACTCTAATTATCTGCATTTCATTCAGTTTTCAGTTTAACTTTTTAAAGTGTCAAATTTAAGATTTTTTGAGGACAAATCTTATACCGAGTTTGAGGTATTTTTCTTAAATAAATATAAAATTTGAACTAAACTGGCAATTGCATTGGAACTTCCATCAATAAAACTTCTGAATCCTTTGTAGCTTCCAATACAAAACTTTCCACATCCCAGATTCCAAATCCGTCTCTCTCATTCAAAACCTGCTCTCCAATTTTAGCTGAACCTTTGATGACAAAAGCGTAAACGCCGTTTCCAGGTTTGTTGATTTTGTACTCTTTGGAAAAACCTTTGTCAAACTTCGCCAAATTGAACCAAGCGTCCTGATGAATCCAAACGCCTTCATCATCTGCATTAGGAGAAAGGATTTGTTGGAAGTCATTCTTCACAGAATTTTCCTCGATGCTGACTTGGTCGTATCTTGGTGTGACGTCGGTTTTGTTTGGAATAATCCAGATTTGAAGAAACTTCACTGGTTGTTTCGTAGCGTTTTCTTCGCTATGCATAATGCCTGTTCCTGCAGACATTACTTGGATGTCTCCATTTTTTATGATTCCAGAATTGCCCATATTGTCGCCGTGACGCAACTCACCTTCCAAAGGAATTGAGATAATTTCCATATCGCGGTGCGGATGTCTGCCAAATCCCATACTTCCTTCCACAAAGTCGTCATTCAAAACGCGAAGAACACCAAAGTTCATTCTTTCTGGATTTTGATAACCTGCAAAACTAAATGTGTGATTGCTTCTCAACCAACCGTGATTGGCTTTTCCTCTGCTGTCTGCGCTATGATATACTGTTTTCATAATTGATGATTTTAATAATTGTTTGTTGATTTTTGTTATACAAATTTCATCAATTCAAAAGCTCTGCGCATTGATGTACGATAAGAACGAAAAACTCCGACAATTGCCGGAGTTTTTATTTTAATAAAATTAAATCAACATATTAAGGACATCAGGATTATCATTAAGGTAAGATTCAAAATAACCGAGTTCTTGCATTCTTTGTCTCAAACCTTCAAAATCTTTAGGATTGGAAAGCTCAATTCCGACGATTGCCAAAGCGGTTTCCCGTGAATTTTTTTTGGTATATTCAAAATGGGTGATGTCATCATTTGAACCGAGGACATTGAGAACAAAATCTTTCAGAGAACCAGGCCGTTGCGGAAATTTGACCATAAAATAATGTTTCAAACCGTTGTAAAGCAAAGCGCGTTCTTTGATTTCCTCCATTCTCGTAATGTCGTTGTTGCTTCCGCTCACGATGCAAACCACATTCTTGCCCTTTATTTGATTTCTGTATTGTTCTAATGCAGAAATAGAAAGTGCTCCGGCTGGTTCCAATACAATCGCATCTTTATTATACAACTGAAGAATCGTTTCACAAATTTTTCCTTCATCCACCGAAATACAATCTTCGAGCGCTTTTTTACAAATCTCAAACGTCAAATCACCGACTCTTTTCACCGCCGCACCATCCACAAAACTATCGACTTCCAACAGTTCTGTATTGATATTATTTTCGATGGACAATCTCATAGAAGGCGCGCCTTTTGGTTCTACGCCAATCAATTTAGTTTCTTTTGATAACTCGCCAAAAACTGTTGCAATCCCTGAAGCTAAACCGCCACCTCCAATCGGAATGAAGATGAAATCGATGTTCTCTTTCTGTTGTTCCAAAATTTCAAAAGCCAAAGTCGCCTGACCTTCGATAATCTGCACATCATCAAAAGGATGAATAAAAGCCGCTCCGGAAGTTTCTGCAAACTCAAAAGCTGCAGTTTTTGATGCATCGAAAGTATCTCCAACCAATCTGATTTCAGCGTAATTTCCACCAAACATTTCGACTTGCTCCAACTTTTGTTTCGGCGTTGTGACCGGCATAAAAATCGTTCCTTTGATTTGAAGTTGCTTGCACGAAAAAGCCACACCTTGTGCGTGATTTCCCGCGCTGGCGCAGACAATTCCTTGAAAAACTTTGCCTTCGTTGAAAAGCGTTTTGATTTTATTGTAAGCACCTCGCAATTTGTACGACCTTACGGGTTGCAGGTCTTCTCTTTTAAGGAAAATATTCGCTCCAAATTTTTCTGACAATCTAGCATTGTATTGCAAAGGCGTGTAATTCACGACATTTTCTATACTTTTCCGGGCTTCTTTTACCGCTTCCAGCGTTGGAAATATGAGTGTTTCATTCATCTTCATTTATATTATAGATTCTTTGATTTTGGGGTTGGTTGAACACAAAGTGCACAAAGATTTTTTTTATTTTTTTGAAAATATTTAAAGGTTCACAAAGGCGCTTCGCTCAGCAAAGATTTACTTTTGTTTTTAAGTTTTGTCATTCCGTAGGAATCTCGGCTGACTTTGTAGAGATTCCAATGGAATGACAAAATTTGAATTTAGGAACAAACTTTATTTTTATGACAAATCCCGTAGCCCCGATTGACTCTCGTTTTATATTTTTTTATTTGAATCGTCGAAACTCGTTCCTCGTTTTGCAGCGGCATCCTTTTGTGATGAGGAACGAAGAGCAAAAGATATAGTGGAAAGCGGGATTAGCTCCTAATTTTAAACTGTTTTGATAGACTTCATCGCCGTCATTGCCTGACGTAGTTTTTTGCCTACAATTTCTACTGGATGATTTCTCAAAATATCGTTCACGTGAACCAATTGGACATTGTCAACCGACGCATTTTTTCCTTCGTTGAAGTTTTTTCCGACCAAATCTGTGTCCACCGATTTCATAAAATCCGCCAGCAATGGTTTGCAAGCCTGGTCGAAAAGGTAACAGCCGTATTCTGCAGTGTCGGAAATCACACGGTTCATCTCGAAGAGTTTTTTTCTGGCGATGGTGTTGGCAATCAAAGGTGTTTCGTGAAGTGACTCGTAATAAGCAGATTCGGGCTTGATTCCGGCTTCGACCATTGTTTCGAACGCCAGTTCTACGCCCGCTCTAATGAACGCTGACATCAAAAGATAATTATCAAAATAGTCCTGTTCATCGATTTTCACGTCGCCAGCAGGTGTTTTTTCGAAAGCGGTTTCACCTGTTTCTGCTCTCCATTTCAATAAGTTTGCGTCGCCATTTGCCCAATCTTCCATCATTGTTTTAGAGAATTCTCCCGAAATAATATCGTCCTGATGTTTCTGGAAAAGTGGACGCATAATGTCTTTCAGTTCCTCGGATAATTCGAAAGCCTTCAGTTTTGCAGGATTGGAAAGTCGGTCCAACATTCCGCTCACACCGCCGTGTTTCAAGGCTTCTGTGATGACCTCAACGCCGTATTGAACCAATTTGGAAGCATAACCTGTTTCAACACCTTTCTCCACCATTTTATCAAACGAAAGGATAGAACCCGTTTGTAAAAGTCCGCACAAAATGGTTTGCTCGCCCATCAAATCGGATTTTACTTCTGCTACAAAAGAGGATTTTAAAACGCCTGCTTTGTGACCGCCAGTTCCTACGCAATATGCTTTTGCTTCTGCCCAACCTTTTCCTTGCGGGTCATTTTCGGGATGGACGGCAATCAAAGTTGGAACACCGAAACCACGGAGATATTCGGCACGAACTTCAGAACCTGGACATTTTGGAGCAACCATAATGACCGTGATATCTTTACGGATTTGCATTCCTTCTTCCACGATATTGAAACCGTGAGAATAAGACAAAGTCGCGCCTTGTTTCATCAAAGGTTGAACCGCATTAATCACGGAAGTGTGTTGTTTGTCGGGCGTTAAATTGATGACCAAATCCGCAGTTGGAATCAATTCTTCATAAGTGCCGACTTTGAAGTTATTTTCAGTTGCGTTTTTCCACGAATCTCTCTTTTGGTCGATTGCTTCCTGACGCAATGCGTAAGAAACGTCCAATCCGCTGTCTCTTAGATTCAGACCTTGATTCAGACCTTGAGCGCCGCATCCTACCACTACGATTTTCTTTCCTTTCAAGGCAGAAACGCCGTCAGAAAACTCTGAACTGTCCATAAAATCTGCCTGTGCTAACTGGTGCAACTGGTCTCTGAGTGATAAGGTATTGAAATAATTTGCCATTATATTGTCTTAAATTTTTGATTTTATTGATTTTATTTTTTGTCGATTACATTGTGAAAACATCATCTCGCTTGTCCAGGAATTCGTTTTCTACGATTTCGGCGGAAGGTTCTCTTCTTTCAAATTCGAGGACTTTGTCGTGGATTCCTCTGCTGTTTTTGATGATGGCGATTCTTGCGCCTCGGACAAATTCGATGAGTCCGTATTTGTTGAGTTCTTCGGTCAAACGGTCGATTTCTTCACGGTGTCCTGCCGTTTCGAAAACGATGTAATCCTGACGAATTACAACTGTAGATGCGCCATATTGACGAAGCAATCTTTCCACGTAAACCTTTTCTGTAACCACATTTGCGGGAACTTTATAAAGCGCCTGTTCTTGCCAGACAATCTCGTCATCCGTGTTGAAATAAGCCTTCATAATGTCAATCTGTTTCTCGAGTTGTCGGCAGAGTTTTCTTACAACCTCATCATTTTCATTAATGACAATCGTGAATCTGTGAATGCCATCTACCTCAGAAGGAGATGTGTTCAAACTTTCGATATTAATTTTTCTACGTGAGAAAATCCCTGATATTCTGCCGATTAATCCTACAGAATTTTCGGTGTATAGTATGATGGTAAATTCTTGTTTTTCCATTTCTTTTTTATTTAAGTCTGATTTCGGAAACCGATGAACCTTGCGTGACCATTGGAAATACGTTATTTTCTTTTCCAACCATTACTTCCAAGAGATAAGCGTTGTCGTTATTCAGCATCGTTTCTAAAGCGGGTTTCAAATCTTTTCTTTCTGAGATTCTTTGTCCATCGATATAATAAGCTTTGGCAACCGCCACGAAATCCGGACTTGTGATGTTTACGAAAGAATAGCGTCTGTCATTGAACAATTGCTGCCATTGTCTTACCATTCCAAGAAATTCGTTATTAAGGATTATAATTTTGACTTTCGCTCCAAACTGCATAATTGTTCCTAATTCCTGCAACGTCATTTGAAATCCACCGTCTCCGATAATTGCAACAACGGTTTTTTCCGGCGCGCCATACCAAGCACCAATAGCAGCCGGCAAACCAAATCCCATTGTTCCCAAACCGCCTGATGTTACGCTGGATTTAGAATTATTGAATTTCGCATATCGGCAAGTGACCATTTGATGCTGGCCAACGTCTGTTGCAATGATGGCGTCGCCGTTCGTTAAATCATTCAGAACTTTGATGACCTCTCCCATTGTTAAAACTTCAGATGTTGGATTGAGTTCTTCCTGGATGACTTCTTTGATTTCTTCCTTTTCCAACTCACGGAATTCATTCAACCACGCTGAGTGGTCATTTTCTTTGAGAAGAGCCGTCAACATTGGTAAAGTCTTTTTGCAATTTCCCCAAACCGGCACCGTAGTTTTCACATTTTTATCGATTTCGGCAGGGTCAATATCAAGGTGAATTATTTTTGCTTGTTTTGCATATTTGTCCAAACGACCAGTCACTCGGTCATCGAAACGCATTCCGACTGCAATCAGAACATCGCATTCGTTGGTCATTACGTTTGGCGCGTAATTGCCGTGCATTCCCAACATTCCGACGTGTAGCGGATGATTGGTTTCTAAGGCACTCAGTCCCATGACAGTTGCCGCTGCAGGAAGATTTATTTTTTCAATAAAAGCTTTGAATTCCTCTTCCGCCTTGCCTAAAATTACACCTTGCCCGAAAACGACAAATGGTTTTTTGGCTTGATTAATGAGTTCTGCAGCTTTTTCTACATATTCGTTTCTGATTTCAGGTTCCGGACGATAACTTCTGATATGTTTACATTTCTTGTATCCCAAATATTCGAATAATTGTATTTGAGCATTTTTGGTAATATCTATCAAAACCGGACCTGGACGACCTGTGCTTGCGATGTGAAAAGCTTTAGCAATTGCTTCTGGAATTTCTGTGGCATCGGTTACCTGATAATTCCATTTGGTGACTGGCGTTGTGATATTGATAACATCAGTCTCCTGAAAAGCGTCTGTTCCCAAAAGTGAGGCGAAAACCTGACCTGTGATACAAACAATTGGATTGCTGTCAATCATTGCATCTGCCAAACCTGTTACCAAATTCGTAGCGCCTGGACCACTTGTTGCGAACACAACGCCTGTTTTTCCAGAACTTCTGGCAAATCCCTGCGCAGCGTGGATTGCACCTTGCTCGTGGCGAACCAAAATATGTTTCAGTTTTTCGGAATAGTCGTACAAAGCATCATAGATTGGCATAATTGCGCCACCTGGATAACCGAAGACTGTATGTACATTTTCCTGCAACAACGCTTCTAAAACAGCTTTTGAACCGGAAATTTCTATCGCTTTCTGCGGCTCAGCATCTTTATTTTCCTTTACTTCAAGCGTACTCATATTTTTTCAATTTTACTTTTTAATTATAAATCAGTTACACAACCTTGTGATGCATCTGCTACAGATTTGGCGTATTTATACAATACACCACGTTTAACTTTATAATCTGGTTGTTGGAACTCGGCTTTTCTTCTAGCAATTTCTTCGTCTGAGAGAATTGCGTTAATAGTGTTTTTTTCAGCATCCAATTCTATTACGTCGCCATCCTTTATTAAACCAATCAGACCTCCGGCAAAAGCTTCCGGCGTTATATGCCCAACAACAAAACCGTGCGTTCCTCCGGAAAATCTGCCGTCTGTAATCAAGGCTACATTTTTTCCGAGACCAGAACCCATCAAAGCGGAAGTTGGTTTCAGCATTTCCGGCATTCCGGGTGCGCCTTTTGGACCTTCGTTTTTGATGACGACTACATTTCCTTCTTTAATTTTTTTATCTTCGATACCTTTGATAAATTCTTTTTCGCCGTCAAAAACAATGGCTGTTCCTTTGAAATAATCCCCTTCTTTGCCTGTAATTTTCGCAACAGAACCTTTTTCTGCAAGATTTCCGTACAGAATTCTGATATGGCCCGTTGATTTGATTGGGTCTTTGATATCGTGAATGATATTTTGTTGTCTATCGATAATCGATGTGACGTTTTCCAGATTTTCAGCAATGGTTTTGCCTGTTACCGTCAAGCAATCGCCGTGAAGCAAGCCTAAATCCAACAGATATTTCATCACCGCAGGAACGCCTCCAACATTGTGAAGGTCTTCCATCAGATATTTTCCGCTTGGTTTAAGGTCAGCTAAAAATGGCGTTTCATCACTTATTTTTTGGAAATCATCTAAAGTCAAATCGTATCCGATGGATTTTGCGATGGCGATAAAATGGAGAACCGCATTGGTACTTCCACCAAGAATCATAATTATCCTCAACGCATTTTCGAAGGCTTTAGGTGTCATTATGTCGGATGGTTTTATGTCTTTCTCCAAAAGGATTTTTACGTAATGACCAGCGAACTGACATTCTTCCTTTTTCTCTTTGCTTAAAGCTGGATAAGACGAAGAATACGGCAAACTCATTCCGAGTGCCTCTATTGCAGAAGCCATTGTGTTGGCTGTGTACATTCCGCCACACGCACCAGCGCTTGGACAGGAATTTTTTATTACACCTTTGAAGTCTTCGTCAGAAATTTTTCCTGCGATTTTGTTTCCCAAAGCTTCGAAAGCCGAAACGATGTTCAAATCCTGACCTTTGTAATGTCCCGGCGCAATACTTCCGCCATAAACCATTATCGAGGGTCTATCCAATCTTGCCATCGCCATCAAAGAGCCCGGCATATTTTTGTCACAACCGGGAACTGTAATCAATCCGTCATAATATTGTCCTGCACAAACAGCTTCGATAGAATCTGCAATGATGTCGCGACTTACGAGCGAATAACGCATTCCGTCTGTTCCGTTGGTCATTCCATCACTGATTCCGATGGTGTGGAACATCAATCCAACTAAGTTTTGCTCTTTGACTCCTTTTTTTACAATCTCAGCCAACCCATTCAGGTGCATATTACAAGTGTTGCCGTCGTAGCCCATACTTGCGATTCCGATTTGTGCCTTGTCGAAATCCTCCTCTTCAAAACCAATTCCGTAAAACATTGCCTGAGTTGCAGGTTGCGTTGGGTCTTTTGTAAGCGTTTTGGAATATTTGTTCAGTTCTACGTTACACATATTGCAAGTCTGATTTTAAATAAGAATAATCTTCTTCTAACACCAAATGACGATAAGCTTGCTGAACCTTCGATGCTAAACTCTTTTCCCAATTGAGTTTAAAGGGAACATCATCAAGAGAACCTAACGCTACGATTTCGGCGGCTGTTCCACAGAAAAAACCGGCGTCTGCGCCTTTCATTTCTTCAGGTTTGAAGAATTTTTCCTCGTAAGGAATTCCCAGTTGGTCGCAGATTTCGAAAACTGTAGCTCGTGTAATTCCTGGAAGAATACTTCCTTTTGCTGGTGTGAAAAGTTTTCCGTCTTTTTCGAAGAAGATATTGGCACCTGAACTTTCTGCGACATTTCCTTCAGCATCCAGAACCAAGGCTTCATCAAAACCTTTGTCTTTCGCTTCCTGACAAGCCAAAATTGAGTTTACATAATGTCCGCTCACTTTTGCTTCAACTTTGAAAGCTTTCGGATTTGGACGTTCAAAAGAAGAGGTCATAATTCTCATTTGGTTTGCCATATAACCGTTGTCCCAATTCCAAACCTCGATAACGAGATAACTTTTTTGCCCTTTTGACAGAGCCATATTTGGAGAACAAATGACCAATGGACGTATGTATGCGTTTGATAAATTATTAATTTCCAGTAATTTGTACGTTGCTTCCACCATTTCTTCGGTAGAATAATCAAAAGGAATCATCATTGTTTCTGCTGATTTTCTTAGTCTGTCGTAATGTTCTTCTGCTTTGAAAATTTTGGTTCCGTTGGCGGTGTTATAAGATTTAATCCCTTCGAAAACGGCATATCCGTAGTGTAACGATTGACCGTACAAGTCGGTCTTGGCTTCTTTTGCTTTTACATATTCCCCATCAAAAAAGAGAACACTGTCGTCATTGTAATACATTTTGTATCGATTTATATTTGTTTGTTAGATTTAGGAAAATAAAAAACCATCCTCGCAGTGAGAATGGTTTGTATTATTTCAATTCAATAATTATCACAAGCCATCACTCACCATCGGAATCCGATAATGACAAGAATGACAAGAATAATAATTGTGCTATTCATATGTTTGTTTTCAACGGTACAAATGTATAAACAAAATCCAATTAACATTGATGTTTTCGCAAAATTTTTCTATTAACCGTGTTAAAAACATAGTTAATTCCGATATTTATACGATATTCATCAAAATGAAATCCAAGCATAAAGTATTGATTTTCAAGCTGTGAAAGCTGTAAAAATTACGATGCCTAAAATTTTACTTTGAATAAGATATTTTGCTTTTGGATTTTAATTTTCGACCGTATTCTATTCAGTAAAAACGAAAAATCCACCGATTTGGTGGATTTGAATATTTGATAACATAGCCTTAAACTATTATTGTGAAATCTTATTTTCCTTAATAATAAATACGCTAACAGCACCTAAGAAAAGCAGAGCTCCTGCAATTCCTAACATTGCAATGGAGCTTCCCATCGCAAGATATTTAAACAAAACACCTCCTAATATTGCAGCAACAATCTGAGGAAGACAAATAGTTCCGTTGAATAATCCTAAGTATGCTCCCATATTATCGCCTTTCAAAGCATTAGTCAAAAGTGTAAAAGGCAAGGCCAACATCGCTGCCCAAGCACATCCAATCAATAAATAGGGAATGAAAAGAAGATACTGATCGTGAACAAACATTGTGGAAACAAACCCAATTCCGCCTAAAACCAAACTCACGACATACGCCATTTTGTAAGATTTGAACTGTGGAATTACCATTGCCCAAATGACAGAACCAATTGCCTGAATCGCAAAAACAACACCTACCCAGTTACCAGCTTCTTGATAAGCGGAAGATTTGACATCGGTCGTATTCCATATAGTTTCCGCAATTCCACCATTGGTGTAAGTCCACATATACATAAATGCACCCCAACTGAAAAACTGAACCAAACCAACTGACCAAAAGGCAGATGGCGCTTTCGCTAATAATTGGAAAACGTTTGGTGATTTTTTGGTTTCGGTAACTTCGTCAATACCATGAAATTCTGCATATTCTTTAGGCGGCATTTCTTTCACTTTGAAAATTGTATATAGAACACAAAGAATTAAAATCGCCGCTCCAACGTAAAATGAATATATCACAGAATCTGGAACTACTCCTGCTTCTGCAATATTAGAAATTCCAATGTATGTAAAAATGATCGGGAACAGATAACCTACCAAACTTCCCGCATTGCAAAGAAAACTTTGAATGGAATAAGCTTTTCCTTTCTGTTTTTCATTCACCATATCTCCAACCATCATTTTGAAAGGTTGCATTGCCATATTGATAGACGTATCCAATAGCATCAATGAAACAAGACCAAAAACCATCGCGGCAGAGACTGCCAATTTGAAGCTTCCAGCATTTGGTAAAAGGCACATTACAATGACAGAAATAATAGAACCAATTAGCAAATATGGAACTCTTCTTCCAAGTTTATTCCACGTTCTATCGCTCATTACACCAACAATTGGCTGAACCAACATTCCCATCAAAGGAGGTAAAATCCAAAAGTAGCTCAAATTATGCGGATCCGCCCCTAAGGTCGCAAAAATCCTACTGATATTGGCACTTTGCAAAGAATACGCAATTTGAACTCCGAAAAATCCAAAACTGATATTCCACAGTTGAGAGAAAGGTAAATCTCTTTTATATAAATTCATTATTTCAATTGTATTTTTTAATTATTTAAATTTTTGAATCAATGCATCTTCAATTGGTGCTTTGATTTTTGTCACTTCGTCCACCACTTCATTTGGAACTGTTACCGAAAGAACGTATTGTTTCACTTTCCATTTTCCACCGATTTTTTCGACAACGCCGGAACCTCTGCAGATTTTCATTTGGGTATCAAGGATTTCGTCAAACCAAGCGTAATTTCCGTCTTTGCTGAAATAGATATTTCGTTTTAAAGATTTGAAATTCCACGTTGTTTTCTTATCGAAAAATGGTTTTGCCCATTCTTTGAATTCTTTTTTATTCCAGACTTCCGTTGCATCTGTTCCTATAAAAGTTGATTCTTCTGCGAAACAATCGAAGTATTTATCAAAATCTGCATTGGCTGCAAGCGTGTTGAAATCATCTAACAATTTGTTGATATTCTTCTTCTGAACATTCTCGTAGAAGCCTTTTTTCTGGGCAGAAAGTGAACTTGAAAACATTAAAAACGTCAAGATGAAAAGTGAAATTATTTTTTTCATTTAGATTTTATTTTTGAATCAAACTTAATTTTTAATTATGTCGAATTCGGCATAATTAATTTTTTAATTTTCTAAATCCATTGAATTCGATGGGTTTAGAAAATGTTTTATTTAAGCTCTAAAATTAATGAAGATTTTCCAGCGACAGACAAATTTGTTTTCAAATCGAAATCTTTGTCTGAAAGGATGTCTTTTCCTTTTGTTAAATTATTAAGACCTTCAGAAAAACGCTTTAAATCTAAGTTTTGATCTTTTTTATTATTATTGATGACCACCATTACGCGCTTGCTATCATTATATCGGAAATAAACATACACATTATCATTTGGGATATAATGCAAAGTTTTTCCGTTGTGAACCGCTTCGTTTGTTTTTCTCCAATTCAGGATTTTTTTGGTGTAATCGAAGTATTCATTTTGAGAAGCTGTTCTTCCCGATTTTGTGAAAGCATTGTTTGCATCGCCAGCCCAACCGCCTGGGAAATCTTGGCGAATATCGCCGTCGCCTTTTCCTTTGTCACCAGCCATTCCGATTTCGGAACCGTAGTACAATTGAGGAATTCCACGAGCGGTCAAAATCAAACTCATTGCTAATTTGTAGTCCTTAACGTCTGGATAGATGTGATTGATTCTCCCAGTATCGTGATTCTCAGCAAAAACCAAAAGATTGTTGATATCTGGATAAAGGAAATCATTCGCAAAATTGTCATAAACTCTTTGCATTCCAGAATCCCAGCCCGGCTCTTCTTTGAAAACCTGACCGATGGCATCGTGAAGTGTAAAATCCATCACAGAAGGCAAATAGGAATTATAACCTTCTATCGCAGAAATCTTGGAATCCTTTTGCCAGTAAGACATCTGAGCTTGGTCGTGCATCCAGACTTCACCAACGATGTTGAATTTCGGATATTCGTCCGTGATTTTTTTTGTCCAATCGGCAATTCCTTTTTTATCGTTGTAAGAATAGGTGTCAACTCTTAAGCCGTCAAGTCCAGCATATTCTATCCACCAGATAGCGTTTTGAGCCATATACTTGACAACCATTGGATTAGCTTGATTCATATCCGGCATTGTGGTATCAAACCAACCGTCCATACAAGCCTCTTCGTCAACTTTTGCCGAGTTGGTATCGAATTGCGTGGTCATTCTGTAATTACTTCTTTGGAAACCATCTTTACCGCCTTCCCAATAATGAATCCAATCTTTCGCAGGCAAATCTTTGATGATCCAACTTTTTGAACCCCAATGATTTGTGACATAATCCATCACCAATTTCATTTTTCTTTTGTGAAGTTCGTCTGCTAGATTTTTGTAATCTTCGTTGGTTCCGTAGCGTGGGTCGATTTTATAGTAATCACTTTGTGCATAACCGTGGTACGAATAACTCGGTTCGTTATCCTCCAGCAAAGGTGTGTTCCAAATTGTGGTAACGCCCAATTCATTTAGATAATCGAGGTTTTTTACGATGCCGGCAATATCACCACCGTGGCGACCACCAGATTTGCTTCTGTCCGCTTTTTCGGCTGTGTCTGGTGTGTTGTCATTTTTCACGTTTCCATTGGCGAAGCGGTCTGGCATAATGAGATACATCACATCAGAAGACGTGTAAGAATCTCTGTTTGCCGAATTCTGTTGTCTCTGTTTGAATTCGTAATCGATGGTTTTGACGGTTTTATTTCCGTTTTTGAAATTCAGTTTTGTTTTTCCTGGTTGAACGCCGTTTGTATCAATGGTTACAAAAAGATAGTTTGGATTTTCTACTTTTTTGACTTCTTTGATTTTGATTCCGGTTGAGAATTCGGGTTGAAGATTGTTGATGTCTTTCCCATAAACCAAGAGTTGGAGGTCTGGATTCTTCATTCCGCTCCACCAAAATGCCGGTTCTACTTTCTGAACTTGGGAGTAAAAAATTGAAGAAATTACAATGGAAGAAAGTGTTATTACTTTTTTCATAGTGTCAATTTTGATTGAATATATTTTTAAGGTCTATATTAAAATTAAGTAAAAATCAGTAGTTGTCGGAAATTTATTTTATTGAAAATTTAAAACTTTGAAACTTCTGCTCGTTTTGCAATTTTGTTCGCAAGCCAGCTGACGTAGAAGAGTTGAAAACTGTGATAAATCATTACCGGCAACAAAAACAAAACTTTTTGTTCATCTGGAATCCCTAAAACCAAGAGAAACAAACTGCCGTGAACTAAGGATTTCTTTGAACCACAAAAGGTGGTTGTGATGACATCTTTCGGTTTGAAATTCAGTTTTTCTGCGATGAATTTCAGGATGTAATAAGTGGCGAAAAACAAAAATACAACGCTAAACGCCAACGCCAAGAATACAAATGACGGTACGGCAACGAAGATATTTTCTATAAACGCCGTGGAGAAACTTTCGTAAACGATTAATAAAATAATCAGTCTGTCAAATTCTGAAATGACATTCGCATATTTCGTCACCCACTTTTTGAAGATTGGATTAAGTAAAACACCTAAAATAATCGGCAACAAAACCTTTAACAACAATTGTTGAATTATCTCGCCTTGATCGCCCGATTCTCCATTTTTGATCAAGAAAAAACTCATCAAAAGTGGTGTCATTACAATGCCGATAATTCCTGAAATCGAAGCATTGAAAATCGCTGAAGTGACATTTCCTTTTGCAATGGAAACCATTACGACGGATGATGAAACCGTGGAAGGCAAACAAGCCAAAAAGAAAACTGAAAGCCAAATATTGTAGTAAGGCGTGTCTTTCAAAAACGGATAAAACATCAATGCCAACAATGGAAAAATAATGAAAGTTCCCGATTGAATCAGTAAATGCAGTTTCCAATTTGAGACATCTTTTACGACTTCTTTTAGATTAAGCTTCAGGCCATACAACAGAAAAATTCCTGCAATTCCCCAATCTATGAATCCGGCGAGATTAAAATATTCATTATAGGATTCGTGGAAGGGAATTAATTTGGCTAAAAGAACCATTCCTATCAAAAGGAAAAGAAAGGTGTTTTGTTTGTTGAAAATTTTGGAAATCCAATTCATATCGTAGGATTTTGGAAAAAAAATTAAGAAAAATAAACTTTGTCAAAGCGTTAAACTTTGGCTACGCCGAATCTTCGATTTGACAAAGTGTTAATTGGTATTGAAAGCCTATAGCCCCGATTACAGTGTAAATCCTTTTTTGCGTAAAAATCGATTTCTACTTGATGCAAATCGTCTGCAAAAAAGATTGCAACGGAAAGCGGGATTAAGCTCCTGAAAAAACTACCCCCGATTTCCGAACAAGTTCGAAAATCTCCCCTTCAGGGAAGGGGAATTTCTTATTATTTTATGGGTTTTAGGGAAATGGCGTAACCACCGCTTCTTACCAAATGGATTGGAAGTTTGGTTTTACTGTCCACTGTCTTTTTGTAGATTTTGTAACTCTGCGGATTGGTGATGTAATCGGCATCTTTACCGTCTTCGTAAACTGTTGCTTCGTACTTTTTACCTTTGTCTAGGAACGAGAAATCTACGGTGTAATCTCGGGCGTTCTCATCTGTGATACCACCTACAAACCAGTTGTCTGTTCCTTTTGCTTTTCTTGCAGTATGTACATATTCGCCCGGTTCCGCTGAAAGGATTTTGGTATCATCCCAATCTGCTGCCACATCTTTGATAAACTGGAAAGCGTCCATATGTTTTGCATAATTTTCTGGCAAATCAGCCGCCATTTGAAGAGGCATATACATCGTTACGTAAAGTGCCAACTGCTTTGCCAACGTGGTTTTCACGAAACGTTTGTCGCCTGGGAAGTAGTAATCTAACTTGGTTTGGAAAATACCTGGCGTGTAATCCATTGATCCGCCCATCCATCTTGTAAATGGCAAAATAACGTGGTGATCTGGATTGTTTCCGCCAAACGCTTCGTACTCTGTTCCACGCGCTGCTTCTGCAGAAATCCAGTTTGGATAGGTTCTGCTTTCTCCGCCCGGACGCACAGATTCGTGTGAGTTGACCATAATTTTGTACTCGTTTGCTTTCTCAGCAATTCTGTAATAATGGTTGTTGGTCCATTGCGAATAATGATGCTCGCCTCTTGGAATGATGTCGCCCACGTAACCTGTTTTCACAGATTTGTAACCGTATTTGTTCATCAATTGGAAAGCCTTGTCTGCCCATCTTTCGTAGTTTGTAGCGGAGCCAGAAGTCTCGTGGTGCATGATCAAATCTACGTTTTTGGAATGTGCGTAGTCATTCAACATTTTGATATCGAAATCCGGATAAGGCGTAATGAAATCGAAAACGAACTCCTTAGAATGTCCGAACCAATCTTCCCAGCCTGTGTTCCAGCCCTCTATCAACAAGCCTTGGAAACCGTTTGCTGATGCAAAATCGATGTATTCCTTAACTTTTGTATTGTTGGCAGCGTGTTTTCCATTGGGTGTCAGTTTTGAGAAATCGGTTTTATCGATGTGGACATTTTCTGCTGTGGAATATGCCCATTGAGATTTTCCGATGATCATTTCCCACCAAACTCCCATATATTTGGTTGGTTTGATGTAAGACGTGTCTTTGTATTTTGTAGGTTCGTTCAGATTGAACATCATTTTAGAATCCATTACCACCTCAGCTTTCGGCGAAACAATGATGGTTCTCCAAGGTGTTGTAGATGGCGTTTGAACATAAGCTTTTGCGCCTTGCCTATCAGCTGTCAAATGGGTTTTGAATTTGAAATTCTGAGCGTCAACTTCCAGATGAGAAGCTGGATAATCCAGAACTGCTGCTTCACCAACGTTCACATAAAGCGGTTCTTTACCTTCTTTTTTCAACATCAAAGGTGACTGAACTGCATTTTTGATCAAAGTTTGAGACGCATTTGAGTCATAAGCTTTTGGCCATTGCGTTGGAATCTCGGAGATTTTTGTGGTTTGGTATTGATATTCCTGAGAATCGTAATCTGCAACAATCCACCAAGCTTTCATATCCGTCGGAAAATCGATTTCTGAATCTTCTTCTCTGATGACGAAATAGTTAAGGTTTTTCTGTTGAGGAAACTCGTATCTGAAACCTAAACCGTCATTGAACAATCGGAATTTGATGATGATATTTCTGTCGGAAGAAGTTTGGTTTAATGTGATTGCAAGTTCATTATAATCATTGATATAATTTTTTTTCTCGCCCAAAATTGGTTGCCAAGTTTCGTTTTTGGAATCTCTTTTTTCGGCTGTTTTTGTGAAGCCATTATTGAGATCGAAACTAGCGTCTTCCGGTTTTGCAATTTCGGAGGCGAACTTGATAGATGAATCTTTGAACAATCTCAATCCCAATTTTGAATCTTCTACAACAACATTTCCATTATACTTTAAATTATAAAATGGAACACCGTTCTTCAGTTGAAAATTTGCTTCGAATTTACCGTCTGGCGACTTCAAAGTTTGGGCATTGATTCCTGTAAACATCATAGAGAACAGAGCTGCTCCAATGGTGAATTTTTTCATTTTTTCTAAGGTTTATATATGTTCTACAATATAAAAAAAGTGTTGCACATTGGCAACACTTTGATATATGATTTATTCAATTTTAAAGCTGAGTGATCGTGTATTTTCCAACTTTAAGATCAACAATAATTTTGAAATAATTGTCTCCTCCATCAAATTTGATATTGTTGTTATCTCCTTTGATTCCTAAGTAGCCAGTGTTACCTTCCGAATGGATATTACCCCATTCCAGACCATCCCAAGCTTGTTGACCAAGGAATTTGAAAGCAGAACCATTTGCCAATTGACCAATGTACTCGAACTTACCATTTCCAAGTGGACTAAAAGGCAACGCACTTTCTGGAGTCCAGTTGTTAACAGTTCCCACAATGTAAAGATTAGGAATATCCCAAACACTCGTTGTTGACGTAACAGTCAATGATTTAACTCCGAAATCTGCATTAACAACTACTTTATAGATTCCAGCAGCTCCAGTAAATTTCATATTTTCGTCTCCGCCAGCTTTTTCCACATTTGAAGAAACTGTTTTGAAATATTTGTAAGCATCCTTGATACCAGCAGCATCAATACTATAGTTTAACGGATTCCAATCTGCTTGACCCAAGAATCTAAATTCAGCAGGTTCTAGATATGTGTAGATTTCTGCCAAGTTATCATTCTTGTGTAGAGAAATCGAAGTTCCTGCGTCCCAACCAGCAGCAGAAGCTTGTCCAACTAAGAAGAAATTAGGATAATCTACTTGGTAAGGTGTCACTTTGAAAGTCACAATTGCAGATTTCAAAATGATAGAACCACCAGTCGAAGTTGTGCTTGCTGTAACTCTTACATCAATATCATTTGGCTGATTCATCGTCGCACCAGAATTCACAACAGCAGTGTTAAGATCTTTGTTTGTTACTGCTAAAGATTTAACATTTGTCACTTCGCCAATAGAAGTGAAAGTTGTTGCGCCTTTTTTAGCCACTTCAACAAGATACTTAACATCAACTCCATAATTAGAATAATCATTCCAAGTAATTGTAGTTGCAACTGCAGTTTGATCAGTTGAATTAAGTACTAATGCAGAACCAGCAGTTGGTGCTGTGATAATTGGACCTGCAACAGGATATACAGTTACTGCAAAAGTGATAGCATTGGAGACTTCTGCTCCGGATTCTATTCTAATGTACACAGATTTTGAAGCGTAAGGCGAATATCCGGCTTGGAGCAACTTACCATTTACATCTCCAACTGTAGTTACAAAAGTGTTTGTCGTTGCTGTTCCTAGTGTTACTTTAGTAGCAAAATCTTCTGTCGTAGAGAAAACAATTGTGTAATCTGAAGAACTTGCTTTGTCCCAAGTTAAGACAAATGGGTTGTTTTTCATTGTCTCATAAAGAATGTTACTCCCTAGAGAAGTGTCGTTCAATCTGAAACTAGCTTCAGGCTTAGTCCAATCTCTATCTGCATCATCTGTACAAGCTAAAATTGTAAGCACTACAAAAAAAGATGCGAATAGTATTTTTATAATATTTTTCATAAAATCTAAATTAATATTAAATTATATAGGAGATTATCTAACAGGAATCAATGTGTAATTACCTGAAACATCATTGAAGTACACATCATAGATCCATTCCGCTGCTAAAGGAATATTTCCTCCACTAGTAGTAGCAGTTCCAAAGAATTCAGAATCTGCGCCCCAACTTACATCCCAAGCATTATTCGCTCTAAATTTGAATTCACCAGACTTTAAGTTTATAGATGATGCAGTCCAAAGGTGTGGATCAAAAGTTGATTTTGTAAGTTGCGTATCTGTATCGAAATTACCATTTACAGTACCAATAATCGAGATATTCGCATAGGTTGAAACAGGATCTGTGATCTTTTCAAACGTATAGCTTAGCGCAGTAGTATCAACTGTTAGTTTGTAGTAACCTGCAGTAGCTACTGCTATATTTCCAGAACCACCATCTGTACTCAGTTGACCATTAGATGCTCCTAAACCAAATTGTGCATCCCAAGAACCTTTAACTTTGATCATCTTGAAACCTCCTACTTTGAAATATCCTGTAAAAGTATATTTTGTAGCATCTGAAGTTTTTGTAAGTGGTAGCAAATTACCATTTGTAGTTAAGTTATCCCATCCTCCTGCAGTAGCATCACCGATAAGGAATACATCAGTAAAATCATAAGTTGGACTCGCTAGGTAAGGCGTGATAGTCAAATTAGTAACATTAGATGTTGCTACTAGATCATTTGCTCCTAAATAGGATTTCACTCTAAAATACATCATTTGGGCAGCATCTGGAACTAGTCCGATTCTTTTCGCAGCTTCATTCAATTGATTAACTGTAAATGTAGAATTAGTCTTAGATTCTGTCACAACACTTAGTTGATAAGGCGCAGTAAATGCTTCATCTGAAGCAATTTCAACACTGTAGTTAACAGCTACTGGTACAGAGTATTCACCTGCAGACCAAGTAACAGTTAACGCTGGATTACTTGGAAAATTCTGATCCAAAAATAATTCCTTTGTTGATAAATCCATAACGATAGGTGGTGCTGTACTCTCTACAGTAACTAATTCTCTATCACTACAAGCGGCTAAGCTTAACATAGCCACAAAAGCAAGAATTAATTTATTTAAAATATTTGTTTTCATTTGTATAATATATTTAGTAGCCAGGATTCTGAATTAGATTACGATTCGCAATAATGTCTTTAGCAGGAATTGGGTATAGATTTCTGTAATCTGCTACTGCAGTTCCATCTTTTACACCACCTTTCCAAGGCCATAGTTTCGCAGCAGTTGTAAATCTACCATAACGGATAAGGTCTGTTCTTCTCGTCATTTCCCATCCTAATTCTCTACCTCTCTCGTCAAGTATAAAATCTAAATTGATGGATCCCAAAGATGAAGTGTAACCAGCTCTTGTTCTTAGTGCATTCACATATCCTAAAGCAGTTGTTAAATTACCGTTTCCGCCTCTTAAAGTAGCTTCTGCATACATAAGGTAAACATCTGCTAATCTAAACAATGGTATATCTGCGTCACAAAAGTTTTTTGCAGCATCCTTTCCAAAAGCTCCAGTACTTGTAAGATTTTTATATTTTACGAAGGCATAACCGTCATTAAAACTTCCCAAATCATTGATTTCTAAAGTTTGACCATCTGTGTAGAAGTTACCTCTTTTGTCATTAGAAGTAAATAATCCTACGTATGCAGAAGTCGTTCTAAGACCTCCCCATCCGCCGGCAACTCCAAACATAGATTCAGCAGGCATTGTACCACCAACTGGGGCATGAACCATATATGTACTACCTCCGGATGTCTGTGTATTCACACCATCAAAAGCAATTGGGAAGATAAACTCAGGATTATTAAGATCATTATCTGCTAGGAACAAATCTTCATATTTTGACTTTAGTCCATATCCAGCTTCTATAATCTTGTTACTATAAGTGATGACATCATTATTGTGCTCGCTACCATCATAAACTTTCGAATTAAGGTAAAGCTTCGCTAGTAATGCCCATGCAGCGGCTTTATCAGCTCTACCGTATTGCCCAGTTCTTGCATCTCTCAATTCATCAGAAACTGCCAATAGTTCAGATTCTACAAATTTGAATAGATCTGCACGTGCAATTCTTGGAGGAGGAGTTACAGAACCTGGCAAATAAGACTCATCCACAAATGGTCCATTTCCAAATAAATCCAGAACGTAATAGTAAGAAAGAGCTCTAAGAAATCTTGCCTCGGCTCTCATATATTTTGCCTCTGTAAGATTTGCCCCCGTAATATTATTAGATGCTAATTTATCGTCTGTTACGTTTCTTAAGAATTCATTTGAAGTAGCAATTTGGATATAAAATCTGTAATATGCTCCTGCGATAAACTCATTGGAAGAATCCCAAGTCATCTTGTGCATTGTATGCAGATTACCGTCATTCCAAGCTATTACAGCTTCATCAGTTGGTAACTCTTGCAAAGTATATAGCATTCTGGTGTATTGGGAAAAGTTACCATCAATTCCTCCAACATCAGAATTTCCACCATTTGCTTCTTGGCCTCCATTAGCGAAACCTCCATAAATCTTAGCTAAAGCATTCGGGTAATTTGAAAAATCACTGAATAAATTAGAAGAAGTCATTCCTATATTTGGTTCTTGTTCCAAATCTTTAACACATGATGTTAACGATAAAAGTCCAAGAACAGCTGATAATGTTATTATTTTAAAATTTTTACGTATCATTTTTCTCTTATTAAAAATTAAAATTAAATCCAAGTGAATAGATTTTAGGCATTTGATAATAACCATTATCAATTCCTCCAAATACTTCAGGATCTACGCCTGTATAATCAGAAATGACAAATACATTTTGCGCCATTGCATATACTCTCAAATTAGTACCTGGAGAAAAAATATCTTTGAAATTATAACCTAGATTTACGTTATCCAAACGGAAGAACGAAGCATTCTCTACAAAAATATCAGAGGTAAATTGTGGCGTATTCAGTCTGTAATCAGCTGCTGTGAAATACACATTCTGAAGATAATCATTGGTTGCAGCAGATTGAAGTGAACTATTAGAAGAAGCATTGTTGTACACGTAGTTTCCAAGTACTGCTCTTGCACTCAGGCTTGCATCCCAATTGTGATAAGCAAATTTTGTATTAAACCCTAAAGTCACATCCGGCTGGTTTGATTTGTAATAGTACATATCATCTGCATTGATGATACCATCTCCATTTCTATCTACAAAAACACCGTCTAA